>Ga0207706_10000187_pt1 | contig 69090 bp, 70 predicted proteins | sample KBSC53metaG_FD_184318 | JGI IMG/M metagenome (GOLD analysis project Ga0207706, IMG submission 184318) | Corn rhizosphere microbial communities from Kellogg Biological Station, Michigan, USA - KBS C5-3 metaG (SPAdes) (version 2) | ecosystem: Host-associated > Plants > Roots > Rhizosphere > Soil ... | reverse complement strand
CGATGTCGTCGCCTTCGCGGCTGGCCGTCCATTGCGTCTTGCTGACGCTCGCTTGGCCTTGATCGACTTCGAGATACATCTTCTGCGCCTCGATCTCCTTTTCCAGGCTGATCAATTGCTCGCTGTCCGATTGAAGCGAGAAGCGTAGGAAACTCGACAAGTTCAGAACCACGTGCTCCGACTGCTGCTTGCGATCGAGAGCAATCAAGCCCGACAATGTGTTGAGCGTATTGAACATGAAATGCGGATTGAGCTGGAACCGCAGGGCGCTCAACCGCGCTTCCTGGGCCGTCCGTTCGGCCACATTCAGTTTGTGCTCCCGCTCACGCAGCTCTGCCGTGATGGTCAGCCCGACGTAAAAGGCGCACCAGGCCACATAGACCCAGATAAAGGTCCCGACCGTAAACGCAGTTTGGAGAAGAAGCGTACCGCAGGGCGACGACAGATCGCTGCATTGGCTGATCAGCACGTCCTTGGGACCGAAGCCATACCGCTCCACATAATAGTTGGTACCCGCCAACCAAAGCAGCTCATGCCCCAATGAAATGATGCCCAGCGCCGGGAGCGAGCACAGGAAGGCCGCCAGGAATCGTCTTGGCGGCGCCATTTGGCGGCGCGGAAGCAAATCGGAGATGAGGAGGCATGACGCTGCCCCGGCGCTACAGATAACAAGCCTGATCGCAATTGCAGTATCCGCGCCCAGCGCCAAAGCGCGGAAAACGAGGATGCCCCAGTTCGCTACCCAAATGACCGCCGTAATGGGCAGGATGCTTTGACGCATTCCGCGAAGGGCCGAATCGGGACGAGCCAAGGTTGAGAGCTTGTCCATACTTCTAGCTTAACCGGGCGGTTGCATGAGGCGAGCCATCCATCGGTGAACAGCGCAATTACATCGCCGGAATAGCATGTAACCGCTCAACCCTTCTTTGAACCTCGAAAGCGTCGACAACCCGCTGGCGGCAATTTCTCAACAGATGCCGATTGCCGGGGGAACCCATGCGGAAGGATTGGCATTGGGCCTAACCATGGAGGACAATCCACTCGACTGCCTAGTGATAGGCGGCGGCCCGGCGGGGCTGACCGCGGCGATTTATCTCGCCCGCTTCCATCTCGATGCGCTGGTCGTTGATGGCGGCAAAGGCCGCGCGGCGATGATCCCCTGCACCCGCAATCACGCCGGTTATCCCGACGGCATTTCCGGGGCAGAACTGATCCGGCGCATGAAAGAACAGGCGCAACGCTACGGCGCCAAGATCATCGACGGCACAGTGAGCCGTTTGGAGCAGGACAAGGATAGCGGTTTGTTCGAAGCGGAATGGGGATCGGGCCCGGTCCAGGCGCGCAGCGTGCTGCTGGCCACGGGGGTGACCAATCGTCGCCCCCCCATGGATGAAGCGCTGCACGATGATGCGCTGGCGCGCGGTCAGATCCGCTACTGCCCGATTTGCGACGGCTTTGAGGTAACCGACAAGAAAGTCGGCGTACTGGGCAGCGGCGGCCGCGGCGTCGCCGAGGCGTTGTTCCTGCGCGGCTATACTGCCGACGTTACGTTGATCGCGCCGGACAAGGCGACGAGCGTGTCCGCCGCCGAACGATCGGCGCTGGAAAAAGCCGGCATCGAAACTGTCGACGGACCCGCGGAAGCAGTGGCGATCGCCAATGACAGCATCACGGTCGACACCGCGGAGGGTCATTTCACCTTCGACAGCGTCTATCCGGCACTGGGCAGCGACGTACATTGCCAGCTGGCCACGATGGTCGGTGCCCGGTTGGGTGACGATGGCTGCGTCGGGGTGGATTCTCACATGCGGACCAGTGTCGAGGGGGTCTATGCGGCGGGCGATTTGGTGATCGGCCTCGACCAGATCAGCAGCGCCATGGGCCAGGGCGGCATTGCCGCGACAACCATCCGCAACGACTTGGCGAAGACGAAGCCGTTGCTCCGGTAATTTACTGTATTGCTATCATAATACACTGCCGATACGCTTGCCGGAAATCGGGAGAGGTTGCGTGCGGAGCTTTTGGATTGGTTTGATGGCGATCGCGCTGAGCGGATGCAGCAGCGAGCCGCAAGTCGTTACTGAGGGTCCACGCATCATCGCCACGCTTGAGCGGACATGGCCGTTGGGTGACGGCCCCGGCCGGCAGGTCATATTTACCCGCGATGGCGCCCTGCTGGCGTCGGCCGCTGCCACCGGCGAAGTGGTCGTCCGGCGAACATCGGACTGGACGCCGGTATCCAGCCTTCGTCATCCCGGCGGCGCGACCGCGGTGGCCTTCGCGCCGGGCAATCGACTCCTGACCGCTGGCTACGACGGGCTCCTCCGCACCTGGGACCTCGGGAGCGCGCGAGAAGTAAAGCGCTTCGCCGGCGCGGGCGGCCCAATCTGGACGATCGATGTCTCGCCGGACGGCCAGCGCGTTTCCGCTGCTAGCGAAGATGGGATCATCCGCATCTGGCCGCTCGACGGCAGTTCCGCACCGCTTCTGCTGAAAGGCCATCAGCGCAATATCTGGAACGTGCGGTTCAGTTCGAGCGGCAAGCTGCTTGCGAGCGCCAGTTTCGACAAGACGGCACGGATCTGGGATGCGGGAACTGGAAAATCGCTTAGGACGCTCAACGGGCACGAGCAGGCGGTCGTCGGTCTCGACCTCACCACTGATGGACGAACGCTAATCACCGGCGGGGACGATTCCACCATCCGGATATGGCGGACTGCCGATGGAACTCCGCTCAAGAGGATCGATGCAGGCAATCACATTTATTCGGTGAAATTGAGCCCCGACGGGCGCTGGCTTGCGACGGGCGGTCGGGCGCGCAGCGGTTTTGGGACCTTCTGGCACCAATTGACAGGGAGTGGCGGCGACGCGCAGCCCGCAAAGCTGTGGCGGGTCAGTGACATGGCCGTCGTGGCAACGCTGCCCCATCCCGACGATGTGATGTCGGTGGAATTCAGCCAGGACGGGCAATGGCTGGTGACGTCGGGCGAAGATGGGAAGGCCCGACTTTGGCGACTGGACTTCAAGCCGCGCTAGGCCAGGAACTCCGGATCGAGGACAATCCGGTCGACGTCCAGCCGCGCCATCGGATCGCGGAACGGGATCAGCGACCGTTGGCCATCCGCGCGCTCGACTTCAAGCAGGTCGCCGGCCCCGAAATTCTCGACCGCCATAACGGTGCCGAGCGTCGTTCCGGCTTCATCGACGCAGGGAAGGCCGACCAGGTCGGCATGATAATATTCGCCTTCTTCCAGCGGCGGCAGCTGGTCGCGGTCGATCTCGACCAGCGATCCGCGCAGTGCTTCGGCGGCTGAGCGGTCGAAAACGCCCTCGAAGCGGGCAATGGCGGTCTTTCCGCCGTCCTTGATGTCCTTGAGCTTCAGCTCGCGCCCGCCGACATGGAGGCGCGAATGGCGAGCGAGGCTGTCGACGCTGCCCGCGAACAGCTTGAGCCTCAACTCGCCCTTCACTCCATGGGCCCCGGCGACCGCGGCCAGCGCCACGCGCTTCCCGGTCGCCGGTGAGCTCATGGATTACTCGGCCTTCGCTTCGGTCTCGTCAGAAGTGCCCTCGGCAGGCTCCTGCGAGCTTTCGCCGGTCACTTCGCCGCCTTCGTCACCGGCGTCGCTGTTCGGGGTTGCCTCATTGGCTTCCTCGGTGGCCGGAGCCTCCTCGGCGGCAGCCTCTTCGGCTGGTGCTTCAGCGGCGGGTGCTTCCTCGACGGCGGCTTCAGCCGGAGCTTCCTCGGCTGCGGCCTCAACCGGAGCTTCCTCGGCTGCGGCCTCAACCGGAGCCTCCTCGGCTGCGGCCTCAACCGGAGCGTCCTCGCCTGCGGCCTCAACCGGAGCTTCCTCGGCAACGGCCTCAACCGGAGCTTCTTCAGTCGCTTCCTCAACGGCTGGAGCAGCGGCAGCGGCTGCCTTCGCCTCTTCAGCCTCGGCGGCCTTGTTGGCGCGCTCCTCGGCGCGCTCCTTGGCCTTCTCGCCCGGCTCGGCCTTCTGCGGATTGTTGCGCGCAGTGCGCTCGCGAATGCCGGCGGCATCGAGGAAACGCAGCACGCGGTCCGACGGCTGGGCGCCGACCGACAGCCAGTGCGAGATGCGCTCGACGTCGAGCTTCACGCGTTCCGGCGAATCCTTCGCCAGCAGCGGATTATAGGTGCCAACTTTCTCGATGAAGCGGCCATCACGCGCATTGCGGCTGTCGGCCACGACGACGCGGTAATAGGGGCGCTTCTTGGAGCCACCACGGGCCAGGCGGATTGCAACTGCCATTTCTTAAGTCCTTCTTTTAAATCTAACTATTTCTTACCAAATTTGTTGAAACCTGGGGGCAAGTTGAACGGCGAGTTAGCGCCCGGGAGACCGGGCAGCCCGCCAGGGAGCTCGCCGCCGGGAGCAATCCCCGCCAGCGCCTTTTCCATTCCCCCACCGGAAAACATCGATGCCAATTTGCCGAAGCCGCCGAGTTTTTTCAGCCGCTTCATCGCGTTCGACATCTCCAAATGCATCTTCAGAAGCTTGTTGACCTCCTGAACGGTGGTCCCGCTGCCCTTGGCGATGCGGATCTTGCGCTTGGCGTTGATGACCTCGGGCTTGGCGCGCTCCTTGGCGGTCATCGAGCTCATCATCGCCTCGAGGCGAACCAGCGCCTTCTCGTCAATGTTGGCCGCGCCTTTCATGCCCTTCATGCCGGGAAGCATGTTGGCCAGCGCGCCGAGCCCGCCCATGCGCTGCATCTGACTAATCTGGAGCCGCAAGTCGTCGAGGTCGAACTTGCCCTTCTCCATCTTGCGGGCGAGCTTTTCGGCATCCTCGATCTTTACCGTTTCGGCGGCGCGCTCGACGAGGCTGACGACGTCGCCCATGCCGAGGATGCGGCCGGCGACGCGGCTGGGGTGGAAAGCTTCGAGCGCGTCGATCGCCTCGCCCGTACCGGCGAACTTGATCGGCTTGCCGGTAACCGCGCGCATGGAGAGCGCCGCGCCGCCGCGGGCGTCACCGTCCATCCGGGTCAGGATCACGCCGCTGAGATCGACCTCGCCTGCAAAGCCCTTGGCGACATTGACCGCATCCTGTCCGGTCAGGCTGTCCACGACCAGCAGCGTCTCGACCGGGTTGGAGGCGGCCGCAACCGCCTTCATCTCGGCCATCAGCGCGTCGTCGACGTGGAGTCGGCCGGCGGTGTCGAGCAGGAGAATGTCATAGCCCTGCAGCTTGGCCGACTGCAGCGCGCGTTGGGCGATCTGGACCGGGCTCTGGCCAGCGACGATCGGCAGCGTGTCGACGCTGGCCTGGCGGCCTAGCACGGCCAGCTGCTCCTGCGCCGCCGGCCGGGCGACGTCGAGCGAGGCCATCAGTACCTTCTTGCGCTCGCGTTCCGAGAGCCGCTTGGCGAGCTTGGCGGTGGTGGTGGTCTTACCCGAGCCCTGAAGGCCGACCATCATGATGACGGCCGGCGGATTGACGTCGAGGTGAAGCTCGGCGGTCTCCGCGCCCAGCATGTCGACCAGGGCGTCGTTGACGATCTTGACGACCATCTGTCCCGGCGTAACCGAACGGATCACTTCGGCGCCCACCGCGCGCTCGGTTACCTTGTCGACGAAGTCGCGGGCCACCGGCAGCGCGACGTCGGCCTCGAGCAGCGCGACACGAACCTCGCGCATCGCCGAGCGCACGTCGTCCTCCGACAGCGCCCCGCGGCCGCGGAGCTTGTCGAACACGCCGGACAGGCGATCGCTCAGGCTTTCGAACATCCAAAACTCCTCAAACCGACGGTCACAAAGCAAACAACGCCGGCGGGCGAAACCTCGCCGGCCAGCGTGTCCCGAGGGACTCCATCGATGTCATGTCCGTTAAGACGGGGCGGCCACTACGGGAGAGGGGCACAAAGGTCAAGGTTCAGAACGTCTCGCCCCGCGCGATCGCTTCCCGCTCCTCAGGCGTCGAGACCCGGCCGAGCGCCTGGTTGCGGCCGGGGAAGCGGCCAAAGCGCCTGATCTGGTCGCGGTGGAGGATGGCATATTTGTAGTTGAGCGGATCGCGGTTGCGGAACTCCGCCACCGAGCGCTCCTGGTCCTCGATGTTCTCGCTGTGCTGCAGCGGCATGAGGAAGAATGTCGGCAATGGCTTGGGCAGCTTGTCGACCCAGCCCCTATCGAGCGCTTCCTTGCATAGCGCCAGCGCCAGCGGATCGCCCTCAAACGCCCTGGCCTTGCCGCGGAACATGTTGCGGCTGAACTGGTCGAGCAGGATGATCGCCGCGACTAGCGTCTCCGGCGTTTCGCGCCAGCCTGCGGCCTTGATCTTCAGCACCTCCTCGCGGACCTTTCCGAACCGCTCGGCAATGTGACGGTCGACGGTCGGGTCCTGCCTGAAATGCTGCTCCTCGCTCAGTTCGTCGCACCAGAAATGGATGACCGCGTGCGCGAGGTCGGCAGGGCTGCCCTTCACTTGGTCGGCTTGCCCCTGGGCGGGCCGCCAGGTCGCGGCCCCTTCCCCGGCCCGCCGCCGGACCGATCGGGACCGCGCCGGCCGGGCTTATTGCGAAAATCGCGGCGATCCTGCGGGCCGCGGCGGTCGCGCTCCGGCACCCTGTCCATCGGCCGCGACTGCTGGACCGCCTGTTTCGGTCCGACGGCGTAGCCTTCCTTCAGGAACTGGGTGAAGGCGGCGCGGACGCTTTGAGCGATCGAATCCTGCACCGGCTTGGGCAGGTCCGCGAAGGTTGTGTTGCGATGTACGCTCTGCAAGTCGCGCAACACGTTGTTGGGAACGCCGCCCGACGCGGCCTTCATTGCTTCCAGCGCGTCGATCACCGCCGACAGCAGGATCGATTGCATGACGTCGGACGCGGCTCGTTGCACTGGAAGTCTCCTGATTTCGACCGACGCGGTGGACTAACGGTCATGCGCTCCCTAATTCGGCGCGCGTGACGCGGCAATTCCACAAGATGCACGGCCTTGGAAACGACTTTGTCGTGATCGACGGTCGCGAGCAACCGGTGACGATGACGCCGGCACTGGCCAAGGCGCTGGCTGACCGTCACCTCGGCGTCGGCTGCGACCAGGTGATCCTGCTCGAGCCGTCGGCCACCGCAGACGTGAAGATGCGCATCTGGAACCATGACGGCGGCGAGGTCGAAAGTTGCGGCAATGCCTCGCGCTGCGTGGTCGCGCTGACCGGGGCGAAAACCCTGGAGACTGGCGGCGGTCCGGTCGAGGGCGAGACATTTGAGGCCGAGGTCGAGGTCAGCCTCCCCCCTCCCCATTTTGCCTGGAACGAGGTGCCTCTCAACTATCCGATGGATACGGCGAAACTGCCCCTGGCCTGGGGATCGCTCGAGCATCCGATGGCCTTGAACGTCGGCAACCCGCACCTTGTCTTTTTCGTGCCCGACGAGAAGGCCATCGACATCGAGGGACAGGGCCCCAGTATCGAACATGACCCGGCTTTCCCCGAGCGGATCAACGTCAACGTCGCCTCGGTTCGCGAGGATGGCATCCACCTCCACACCTGGGAGCGCGGCGCGGGGTTGACGCTCGCTTGCGGCACGGGAGCCTGCGCCACCGCGGTGGCAGCGATCGTCCAGAAGAAGGCTGAGTCGCCGGTCAAGGTGCACATGCGCGGCGGCACGCTGGCCATTTCATGGGCGCCTGGCGAGCCGATCCGCATGCGCGGCACCGCGACCCATGTATTCACCGGCGAGATCGACCTGGAGGCACTCGCCTGATGGCCGAGACCATCACCCTCGGTTGCCGGCTCAACTTCGCCGAGAGCGAAGCGATGCGCAGCCTTGCCGGTGAGGACACGATCATCGTCAACAGCTGCGCCGTCACCCACGAGGCAGTGCGCCAGACCCGCCAGGCGATCCGCCGCGCCCATCGGGAGACCCCGGGCAAAAGGATCATCGTCACTGGCTGCGCCGCCCAGCTCGATCCGCATAGTTTCGCCGCGATGCCCGAGGTAACCAAGGTCATCGGCAATGCCGACAAATATCGCGCAGCTGCTTTCGCCAATGAAAACAAGGTGGTGGTCAGTGACGTCATGACGGCGCCTGCTCCGCCGGTGGCCGCGGGATTCCTGGCAAGGGTCCGGAGTTTCGTCGCGATCCAGACCGGCTGCGATCATCGCTGCACCTTCTGCTCGATTTGGCAGGCTCGCGGCGCCAGCCGCTCCCTGCCCTTTGAGGCGGTGCGCGATGCAGTGGCGCGTGAGCTGGAGGCCGGTGCGAAAGAGATCGTGCTGACCGGCGTCGACATCACCAGCTACGACGGCGGACTTGGCCCGCTTTGCCAGCGACTGCTGGCCGAGCTGCCCCAGCTCAAGCGCTTGCGCCTGTCCTCGCTCGACAGCATCGAGATCGACGGGCCGCTGATGGAGCTGGTCGCGAGCGAGCCGCGAATCCTGCCCCATTTTCATTTGTCGCTACAGGCTGGGGACGACCTCATTTTGAAGCGCATGAAGCGCCGCCATAGCCGAGCCCAGGCGGTGGAGACGGTTGAACGGCTCAAAGCGGCGCGGAGCGATGTCACTATCGGCGCTGACCTGATCGCCGGCTTTCCGACTGAGACCGAGGCTGCCGCGTTGAACAGCCTTCGCTTGCTCGACGATTGCGATATCGTCGCGGCCCATATCTTCCCCTTCTCGCCCCGGCCCAATACGCCAGCAGCCCGGATGCCGCAGCTGGAGCGCGAGTTGGTCAAGGCGCGGGCGGCAAGGCTTCGCGAGGCGGCAGAGGAACGGCGATCACGTTGGCTCGATGGGCTGGTCGGCACTCGACAGGCGGTGCTGATCGAAAATAGCGAGAAGGGCCACAGCGACGGCTTCGCGCCGGTCCGCATCGCCGGATCGAAGCGCGGCGACCTTGGGACGGCCCGCATCGTTGGCCGAAAAGACCAAACACTTATCGGGATATTTGAATGAGTTGGCTCGAACGTCTTACAGGCGGCTTCAAGAAGACAGCGGACCGTCTGGGCGAAAATCTATCGGGCCTGGTCAAGGAGCAAGCGCTCGACACGGCGACCCTCGACGATATCGAGGAGGCGCTGATCGCGTCCGACCTCGGCCCCGAGGCGTCCAAGCGCATCCGCGAGAGCATCGCAGCGCGGCGCTACGAGCAGCTGGACGAACGCGGCCTTCGCACCATCCTCGCCGAAGAGATCGAAAAGATCCTCGCGCCGGTGGCCAAGCCACTCGACGTCTGGGGCTTTCCCCGTCCGCATGTGATCCTGGTGATCGGCGTCAACGGCTCGGGCAAGACGACAACCATCGGCAAGCTCGGCCACTTGCTGCAGGAACAGGATTATGGGGTGATGCTGGCGGCCGGAGACACTTTCCGCGCCGCGGCGATCGAGCAACTCAGGATTTGGGGCGAACGGATCAAGGCGCCGGTGATTAGCGGCAAGGAGGGCGGCGACGCAGCGGGAATAGTCTATGACGGTGTCAAACAGGCGACCGCTACCGGCATCGACGCGCTCATCGTCGACACCGCCGGGCGCCTGCAGAACAAGGCGCACCTGATGGACGAGCTCTCCAAGGTCCGCCGCGTGCTTGGCCGCCTCAATCCCGAAGCGCCGCATGACGTTATCCTCGTCCTCGACGCCACTACCGGACAAAATGCGTTGAATCAGATCGAAGTGTTCGCCCGGGATGCAGGAGTGACTGGCCTGGTCATGACCAAGCTCGACGGCACGGCACGTGGCGGGATCCTGGTCGCTGCGGCGGAGAAATTCGGCTTGCCGATCCATGCGATCGGGGTGGGTGAAGGAGTAGATGATTTGCGGCCATTCGATCCGCGCGCCGTGGCGCGGGCCATTGCGGGGCTTCCAGTATGACGACCGAAGCCAAACGAGAACCCACCGGCGCCGCGCGGCTCGCGATCGATGTCGGCCCGCTGCTGGTATTCTTCCTCGTCAATTTTCTCGCGCCCGTGCCGGGCGCGCTAAAGATTTTCGTCGCAACGGGAGCATTCATGGCAGCGATGGTCGCGGCCCTGGTCTTCGCTGCGGTCCGCTACCGTTACGTCTCGCCGCTTCTGCTGTTCTCGGCAGTCATGGTGGTGGTGTTGGGCGGGCTCACCATCTGGCTGCACAATGAAACCTTCATCAAGATCAAGCCGACCATCTATTATGCGCTCGTCGCGGGGCTGCTCGCATTCGGGCTGGCCACCGGCCGGCCGCTGCTCAAGGCGGTGCTGGGAAGCACCTACCCGGGACTGGACGAAGAAGGCTGGAAGAAGCTCACCCGCAATTGGGCGATCTTCTTTGCGATCATGGCGGTGGTCAACGAGGGGGTGTGGCGCAATACCTCGACCGATTTCTGGATCGCATTCAAGCTGTGGGGCGCGATTCCTGCGACACTGCTGTTCGCCATTGCCAACGTGCCGATGCTAATCCGCCACGGCCTCAATACCGACGATGCAAAGCCGCTAGAGCCGGGACCGGTCGAATGAGTGACGCGATTATTCAGATTGAGGACCTCAAGAAGGCCTATGCCAACGGCGTCGAAGCGCTGAAGGGCGTCGATCTCGACATCCGCCGTGGTGAGATCATGGCGCTGCTCGGGCCGAACGGTGCGGGCAAGACGACGCTGATCAATATCGTCTGCGGAATCGTCACCGCGACCGGCGGGCGAGTGCTGGTCGAGGGCCGGAACTGGCTCGACGACTTCCGCCGCGTCCGCACGCGCATCGGATTGGTGCCGCAGGAGCTGACGACCGACGCCTTTGAAAGCGTCTGGGCGACGGTCAGCTTCTCCCGCGGCTTGTTCGGCAAGCCCCGGGACGACAAGAAGATCGAGGAAATCCTCAAGCGGCTCACGCTGTGGGACAAGCGCAAGTCGGAGATGCGCGAGTTGTCGGGTGGAATGAAGCGCCGGGTCATGATCGCCAAGGCGCTCGCGCATGAACCAGACATATTGTTCCTCGACGAACCCACCGCCGGCGTCGACGTCGAGCTTCGCCGCGACATGTGGGAACTGGTCAGGAAGCTTCGGGCCGACGGCACGACGATCATCCTCACCACCCACTACATCGAGGAAGCCGAGGAAATGGCGGACCGGGTCGGCGTGATCCGCAAGGGCGAGCTGGTGGCGCTGGGCGATAAAAAGGCGCTGATGGCTCAAATGGGCCAGCGAACGCTCAAGATTACGCTGGATGACGCGATTTCTGAGATTCCCCCTGGCCTGGCGGAGTGGGGCCTGGCGCTGGAGGATGAGGGACACACGCTCTGCTATCGGTTCGACAGCCACGCCGAACATACCGGCATTCCCGGGCTGATGCGGCGGCTCGACGAACTGCACATCGGCTACAAGGACCTCGCTACCCACCAGTCGAGTCTGGAGGATATCTTCGTCAGCCTGGTCCATGAGGAGCGCGCCTAATGAACGTCAATGGCGTCAAGGCGATCTACCGCTTCGAAATGGCGCGCTGGGGCCGCACCTTGTGGCAGAGCCTGGTTACGCCGGTGATCACCACCTCGCTCTATTTCCTGGTGTTCGGTTCGGCGATCGGCAGCCGGATGAGCGACATGGCCGGAATTCCGTTCGGCAGCTTCATCGTGCCCGGCCTGATCCTGCTGTCGGTGCTGACACAGGCGCTGATGAACGCCAGCTTCGGCATTTTCTTTCCCAAGTTTACCGGGACCATTTACGAGATTCTCTCGGCGCCGCTGTCGCCGCTGGAGACGGTCACCGCCTATGTCGGCGCGGCGGCGACCAAGTCGGTGATCCTGGCGCTGGTCACGCTCGCCACCGCGACCCTGTTCGTTCACGTGTGGGTCGCCCACCCGCTGATGATGCTGCTGTTCCTGGTCGCCATTTCCGTCGGCTTTTGCCTGCTCGGCTTTGCCATCGGCATCTGGGCCAAGAATTTCGAGCAGCTGCAGGTTATTCCGCTGCTGGTCGTCACTCCTCTCACGTTTCTTGGGGGCGTGTTTTATTCAATCGGCTCGATCGGCGAGCCGTGGCGCACTGTTACCTTGCTCAACCCCATCCTCTACCTCGTCGCCGGCTATCGCTGGACCTTCTTCGGCGTCAGCGACGTACCAATCTGGGCGAGCGTGGCCATGACGGCAGCAGTCATTATTGTACCGCTGACCGCGATCATCTGGATCTTCAGGTCAGGTTATCGGCTGAAATCGTAGCTTGCTGGTCGGCGCGGCTGGCGCCCTGGCCGTCAAGGTTCTTCGCGACGAAGTCCCAATTGATGATATTTTCGAGCACCGACTTCACGTAGCGCGGCCGCTCGTTGCGATAGTCGATATAGTAGGCGTGCTCCCAGACATCGATGGTGAGCAGCGGCGTCATGCCGTGCGCAACCGGTGTGTCGGCATCGTGCAGCGAGGTCACCTCGAGCTTGCCGTTGTTGAGAACGAGCCAGCCCCAGCCGCTGGCGAAATGATTGACGCTTTCGCTGGCGAGCTTGTCGAGCAACTGCTGCTCGCCGCCAAAATCTGAACCGATCATCTCGCGAAGCTTGCCTGATGGACGGGTGGAACCCTCCGGCGCCAGGCACTGCCAGAAGAAACTGTGGTTCCAGATCTGCGCCGCGTTGTTGAACAGTTTCTTGTCCTTGCGCTCGTCCGCGGCACGGATCACTTCGACCAGCGAGACGCCTTCGAGGTCAGTATCGCCGAGGAGCTCATTGACCTTGGTGACATAGGCCTTGTGATGCTTGCCATGATGAAATTCGAGCGTTTCCGCCGACATGTGCGGGCCGAGCGCATCGCGGTCGAACGGCAACTCTGGAAGATTGAAGGCCATTGCTTGTCTCCGGCAGATAAATGATGGCGTCCCTCTTTCAACGCCAGGCGGCGTTTCCGGCTCCACGCCTTGGCTTCAATCTCTTGCCCCCTACCCCTTCGAGGTCGTAACAGCAGCGCATCGAAGCGGGGAAACCGCCAACGGATAGAGGGGGAATGAATGGGCAAGATCCTTGAAAATCTGAACATGGTGCTGCTGATCGGCCTGGTCGCGGCAATTGGCCTGATGATGGGCTTCCATGCCGACGCGCTAAATGCCGCCGTCGTGCTGCGCTGGCTGCACGTCTTCTTCGGCATCACCTGGATCGGACTGCTCTACTATTTCAACTTCGTGCAGATCCCGACCATGCCGTCGATCCCGGCCGAGCTGAAGCCGGGCGTATCCAAATATATCGCTCCCAATGCGCTCTTCTATTTCCGCTGGGCGGCGGCGATGACCATGCTGATTGGCCTGCTGCTGGCGTGGGTCAACGGGTACCTGGTTGAAGCGCTGACCTTCCAGCCTGGCTTCCAGCTGATCGGAACCGGAATGTGGCTGGGCCTGATCATGGGATTCAACGTCTGGGGGGTCATCTGGCCAAACCAGAAGAAAGCGCTCGGCCTGGTCGAAGCCGACGACGCGACAAAGGCGAAGGCGGCGCGCGTTGCAATGCTGGCGAGCCGCACCAACACGCTGCTGTCGATCCCGATGCTTTACGCGATGGCGAGCTTCCAGTCGCTACCGCGCTAGGCAGGGTGATGAGGTCCGCCGGCTAGAGCTGGCGGACCTGGAACCGTTGGAGTTCGATCCTCGGCTCTTCCCATTTGGGGTCAAGCTGCCGGGCGCGCTGCAGGTCATGATAGGCGGCGGCGATGTTGCCGCTGTCTTCATTGCCCATGGCTCGCACGAAATAGGCAAGCGCCGGCTTGCGAGTTCCATATTCCAGGGCCTTGGCGACCAGCGGCAGGGCGTCCGTGCTCTTGCCGAACCGGGCGTGCGCCACGGCCTTGTTGAGCCACGCCTCTGGCTGGCGCGGATCCATCCGCAGTGCCGCGTCGAAGTCGGCATTGGCAGATTGGACGTCCGAACGGCGCAGCAGGATAATCCCACGGTTGACGAGCGTGCCGACCCGCTCTTCGGGCGGAAGCGCCTGCTCGGCCAGTGCATGGTTGCAATCGTCGAGGGCACGCAATGTGGCGCCAGTTCCCTCAGCAGCTTCATAGCAGGAAACGGCATAGCCGCTGCCCATGGAGACCACCGCGGCACTAGCGGACATTGGTACTGCAATTACAGCCAGAACCGTCAGGTGAGAGAGCTTCGTCATACGACCTCCCGACACTTGGTTGTGACACCCCGGGCCGGGTTATAGCATGTTTTTGGCGAATGTTAGCCAGGCGATGTTAGTGCCAGCTGATGCCGCTTCATCGCATGGCGGAGTTGGTCGTAGGTAAGGCCGAGCGCGGCTGCCGTAGAGCGCTGATTGTAGCGGTGACGCGCCAATGCCTCCTCAAGCAGCGTCTTTTCGTAAGCATTGACGGCGCCACGTAGATCGTCGGTCGTCGCCGGCGCGGCCGGCGTGGTTGGTTCGGCGGGCGCCGCGGCGGGCTGCGCGGCGTAGGCCGCTACCTCGACTGCGCCCGCCGGGTCAGGACTTAGCACCCAGGGCGAGGCAAAAGGATCGAACTGGATGGCGTCGACCTCCCGTTCCGGATCCTCGGCGCGATAGACCGCACGCTCGATGACATTCCTCAATTCCCGAACATTGCCCGGCCAGGAGTAGGCCTCCAGTTCGGCTTGCGCCCGGCTCGAAAAGCCTGGCCAGTTTGGCCAATCCAGCTCGACTGCCATGCGCCGGCCGAAATGCTCGGCGAGCAGCGGAATGTCGCCCTGGCGAGCGCGAAGCGGCGGTAGAGTCACCACCTCGAATGACAGCCGGTCGAGCAAGTCGGCGCGGAAGCGGCCCTGATCGACCAGCCTCGGCAAATGTTCATTTGTCGCGGCGACTATCCTGACGTCGACAGAGATTGGCTTGGATGCGCCAATCCGGGTCACTTCGCCATATTCGACTGCCCGCAGCAGCCGATCCTGGGCCGCTGACGAGAGGGTCGCCAGTTCGTCGAGGAACAATGTGCCGCCGTCGGCCTCCTCGAACCTGCCATGGCGGGTCTTGGCGGCGCCAGTGAAGCTGCCGGCTTCATGCCCGAACAGCTCCGCCTCAATGAGATTTTCCGGTAGCGCGGCGCAATTCATCGTCACCAGCGGCCCGGCCCAGCGCGATGAAAGGTGGTGCAACCGTTCCGCGATCAACTCCTTGCCGGTGCCGCGCTCGCCGATTACCAGGACCGGTCGATTGAGCGGTGCGGCACGGCTCGCCCGCTCGACTGCGTCGAGGAATGCCAGGCTTTGACCGACGAATTGATTTGCCCGCTCCATACGCCAACATGTGGTGGCAATTCCCACCATGTGGCAAGATGTTTCGCGCAATTTTCTGCCGATTTTTGAAACTTTCCGCGGAATTCACAGGGAACCGAATTTTTGGCATGAAGCCTGCAAAGCGAAATGTGACAGGGCTTGTCATTGGAGTGACTTGATGGGCATTTTTTCCCGTACGCGGGATATCTTCGCAGCCAATTTCACCGAGCTGCTCGATCGCGCCGAGGATCCGGCGCGGATGATCCGTATGATAATCCTCGAAATGGAAGAGACGCTGGTAGAGGTCCGTGCCTCCGCCGCGCGCTCGATCGCCGACAGCAAGGAAATGAGGCGCGCGCTGGTGCGCCTCAACGAATTGCAGTCGAGCTGGACCGAAAAGGCCGAATTGGCCTTAAGCAAGGATCGTGAGGACTTGGCGAAACAGGCTCTGATCGAGCGGCAGAAGGCCGCCGACATGGCCGAAAGCCTGCAGCTTGAGCTCGATTCGATCAACGAGACCCTGAAGGGCTATGAAGCTGACATCGCCAAGTTGCAGGGCAAGCTGCGCGAGGCCCGTGCCCGCCAGAATGCCATTGCGACGCGGATCGAGAGCGCCGTAACCCGGGCCCGGGCCCGCGAAGTGCTGCACGGCAACCGCACCGAGGACGCCTTCTCACGCTTCGATCAGCTGGAGCGGCGCGCCGATTTCGCCGAAGGCCGAGCCGACGCGATGGGAATGACCGGACCGAAAAGTTTGGAAGAGGAAATTGCCGATCTTCGCGCTACCGATAAGGTCGATGCCGAGCTCGAAGCGATGAAGGCGGCCTTGAAGGCCAAGGGGGCATAAGTGGACGATTTCATTCCGGTAATTGCAATTGTCACGCTGTTCATAGGACTGCCGTGGCTGGTGTTTCACTACATCACCCGGTGGAAAACCGCGGCGACCTTGACCGGTTCGGACGAGAAGCTGCTCGATGAGCTGCACGATGCGGCTCGCCGGCTCGATGACCGCCTCAACACGATCGAGCGGATCATGACCGCCGAGAATCCGGGCTGGCGAAATCATGCGTTGCCCGAAACCAGCCGTCAGCCCCTGCTGACCGATGAAGAGAGCGAACGATGACCACGCAGCCTCCGAGCCGCACCAAATTCTATCGCGACAAGCGCAATGGCAAATTCATGGGCGTTTGCTCGGGCATTGCCGACTATACCGGCCTGGATGTCACGCTGGTCAGGATCATGTTCCTTGGCGCCGTTTTCATGAGCGGCGGCAGCGTCCTTCCCCTCTATTTCATCGCCGGCTTCGTTGCCGACGACAAGCCGCGTGAGCTGGCCTATGAGGACCGAGAGGAGCAGCGCTTCTGGCAGGGCGTTCGTCAGTCCCCTACCCGCACGGCGCGCGACATTCGCAGCCGGCTACGTGATATTGATCGCCGCCTGATCGATATCGAGAGCTATGTGACGACCGAAAATCGCAGCCTCGCCCGCGAAATCGAGCAACTGCGTTAAGCCAGGAAACGTCAGGGGAATTCAAACATGGATTTCGGGGGACCGATTTTTGTCATCGCGATCGTCGCGATAAGCACATTGGGCTGGGTGATTACGACCGCCATCCGCGCGCGGCACGGCTATCCGCTGGACGGCGAATGGGGTGGAACGATCCATCCTCCCGGCAAGGACGAAACCGCCAAGGCGCTCACTGCCGAGAATGACCAACTCAAGGCAAAAGTGGGCATGCTCGAAGAGCGGCTGAAGGTACTTGAGCGCATTGCCACCGATCCGTCGCGCCAATTGGCGGACGATATCGAAAAACTGCGGTAGGAAGGACGTCATGGACCCCGAACTGATTGGCGTATTGGATTTCGTCGGCAAGATCCTGCCGGTTGTGGCGGTGATCACCGCTGTCACGGTTGGCGGCTGGATCATCAATAACTGGCTGCGCATCAAGCACGGCTACCCGCTGGACGGAGCTTGGGGCCAGGCCCTCCATCCCCATACCGACAAGGAGGCGATGGAGCGGATCAAGCTGCTGACCAGTGAGAATGCCCAGCTCCGCGCGGAGCTTGGATCGGTCAAGGACCGGCTGGAGACGATCGAGCGCATCGTCACCGACGAGCCGCGCCGGCTGGCCAAGGAAATCGACGCCCTGGCGATCGACAAGGGAGGACATGCATGACGGATCCCGCAATGGTGATGATCGCGCTGATCGTCGTCGGCCTGCCTGTATTGACCATTTTCTACGGCTTCCATCGCTTCTTCAAATTCCGCGAAAAGAAGCTGGACGCCGATGCGCTGCTGGCAGCCGAAAAAGCCGCCCAATATGCGGCATCCAACGCGGAGCTTGAAGCGCGCGTCAGAGTGCTGGAAAAGATTGTTACCGACGGCGGACTCGAAACCGCCGCCCAAATCGAGGCGCTGCGCACGCCGCGCCTTGGCAATGGAGACAAGATCCAGTGAACCAGTTTGAAATGGTCGTTGTCATCGTCGCGATCGTGATGTTCGCGGGCGTGCTCAAGGCCAAATATGGTTATGGCCGTTATGGCCGTCGTCGCGGTGGCGGTGACGAGCAGGTCTCGGCCGAAGAACAGGCCGAAACTCTGAGACTGCGTGAAGAGGTGAAGCAGCTCAAGGAACGGATTCACGTGCTCGAGCGAATCACGGTCGACAAGGAAAACAGCCTGTCTCGCGAAATCGACGACCTGCGAAACCGCTGATACTGGCGAAGCCCCGCTGCTCCGCCTAAGTGGCTTGCATGTCCAGTCTGCCCGCCCTTTCGGATCTCGCCGAGGAATATGAGTTTCTCGACAGCGAGGACCGGTACCGGCTTCTGATTGAGCTCGGCCGCAAGCTGGAAGCCATGCCCGAAGCACTCAAAACGGACGCCACCAAGGTGCGCGGCTGTTCGTCGTCCACCTGGGTCTATCCAACGCGGCTTCCGGATGGACGGCTCCATTTCCTTGCGGACAGCAATGCCGCCATCACCAAGGGGGTGGTCGCGCTGATCCTGTCCGCCGTGCAAGATCGATCGCCCGCGGAAGTGGCGGTGACCGATATCCGGGCATTGTTGGAACCATTCAATCTGACGCGCGAACTGTCGTCGAACCGAACGCAGGGCGTGCCGAACATGATTGCGCTGGTGCGCGAAACCGCTGCGAGGCTGGCTGCCGCATGAGCCAGGTTCCTGAAGAGGACGCCGCGACACGCGGCGGAGGGTTCGACCCGAAGCGATTTTTCGAGCTGGTGCGAAACGTCGGCCATGGCCGAGCTCTGGCGCTGGAATATCGCGATTCCGCGGACAACTGGATCGAACTGGCCCTGCCGTGGCGCGAGGAACTAGTCGGAATTCCCGAAGGCGGAATCCTCGCGTCAGGCGCAATCGTTAGCTTGCTCGATACCTGCGGAGGGGCATCGGTCTGGATGGCGTTGGGCCAGTTCCAGCCGCTCGTCACCATTGACCTGAGGCTCGATTATCTGCGGCCTTCGGCAAAGGGCAAGACGGTGATCGCACGGTGCGAATGCTACAAGCTGACGCGGCAAGTCGCATTCATCCGTGGCGTGGCGCACGACGGCGATCCGGACAGGCCCGTCGCGCAGGCGACCGGGACTTTCATGCTGAACCCTTAAGGTCCCTGCCCTAGAGCTTGGTTCCGGTCTTCCGTTCCTCGGACTTGCGAAGCACTTCATAGGCGGCCTGGATGGCGTGGAAGCGCATCGCCGCTTCCTTGTCACCCTTGTGCCGGTCGGGATGATGTTCCTTGGCCAGTCGCCGGTAGCTGGCCTTGACCGCCTTGAAGTCGGCGTCCGCCTCCAGTTCGAGCGTATCGAGCGCGCGCATTTCGTCGCGGCTCCGGCTGCCATCGCCTGGTCCCGCCCATTGGTAATGGGCGCTCTGGCGATAGGCGTTGGCCCCGCTTTCCTCTTCCGCCGCGCGCTTGGCCGCTTCTTCGGCGGTCAGGCCGGCGAAATAATTCCAATTCTTGTTGTACTCGGCGGCGTGCGCCTCGCAGAACATCCAGCGTTCCTGGCTATTCGGCGCTTTCGGCGCGGGCCGGTCGCCCGCCTGGTTGCAGCCCTCCCGGTCGCATAGGCGCACTCGCGTCGCCGCGCGGCTCTTCGCGCCGTAAGGGCGCCAGCGGGGAAAGCCCCAGTCGTCGGATCGCGTCGGCTTGGCCATTCTCACTCTCTACGAAATTGCCAGGGGACCTGTAAGCCGGGTTCTGTACTCCCGAAGGAGCGGCGACCATTCCTCTAGGACGAAGGTTGCCCTCCGCCTCCAGCGACCAACCCGGGCGACTGGGCCGGAACAAAGCCCCAGAGCCAAAAGACTCTTCGCCGCCCCTATTCGGTCTTGCACCCGGTGGGGTTTACCGTGCCGCGCCCGTTGCCGACCGCGCGGTGCGCTCTTGCCGCACCCTTTCGACCTTACCCGCCCAAAGGCAGGCGGTATGCTTTCTGTGGCACTTTCCCTCGGAAGGCGAACCCTCCGGCCGGGCGTTACCCGGCACCGTTGTTCCGTGGAGCCCGGACTTTCCTCGTTGAGCGTAAAGCTCACCGCGGCCGCCCGGTCCCCTGACAGGCAGGGGATATGGGCTATTGAGGCCGTGGCAGCAAGAGCGCGAGCAGCTTCGCCCGGCATTCGCCGTCGACGATTCCGTCGATAAGGTCTGGCCGGAATCGACGCTGGAATGCGATCACTGCCTTCTGCGTGTCCGTCACATCATAGCCGAATCGCTCCAGCGCCAGCAGGAAGCCGGCGTCGGTCCAATAGGGATCCATCAGGTCGCGCGTCGGGCTGGGCAGCGCCAACCGGCGCTTGGCCAGTGCTGCCCAGGGAAAGAGTTCCCCGGGATCTTCCTTGCGCGCCGGCGCGACGTCGCTGTGGCCGACGATATTGCCGCGGCCGATGCCGTGTCGTTCCTTGATGTCGGAAACCAGCGGGATGACCGAGGCGATCTGTTCGTCGGGGAATGGACGGTAGCCGAACTCGTGGCCGGGATTGACGATCTCAATGCCGACGCTGGCGCTGTTCACGTCGGTAATGCCACGCCAATAGCTCTTGCCGGCGTGCCAGGCTCGCTTTTCTTCATCGACCAATTGGAAGACTTCACCTTCTTCATTGACCAGATAGTGAGCCGAAACCTTGGCCTCGGGCGAGGTCAGCCGGTTCAATGCGCCCTCGGCATCGGGCATACCGGTGTAGTGCAAGACGATCATTGAGACCGGCAGCGCGCGCTCGTCGAAATTCGGCGAAGGGCGGCACGTCACGTCCATTCCGCCAATGGCGCACTAGCCGCGGGCTTCGTCAACCCCCGCGGGAGTTGTCGCTTGGGATCAGCGCGCCGCCGCCCGCCGATCGTCGCCGGACCGGCGGTTCTCTACCGCGCCAACGGGCCGGTAAAGACCGCGCGCTTCGGGGTCCGCCTCGAACTGCCGCGTCTGACCGATCACCGTCTCCCCTGCGCCAAGCATCAGCCAGCCATCCGGCTCCATCGCTCCGGCAATACGGTCGAAAATCAGGCCGCGGCGCTCGGCATTCAGGTAGAGCAGCACGTTGCGGCAAAGGACGATATCGAACAGCCCTGGATGAGGAGGCGGTTCGAGGAGGTTTTGAACCTGGAATCGAACCATCCGGCGTAGTGGCTCGACGGCCCGCCAACCATCGTCAGATTCCTCGAACCAGCGAATCATCTGGTTGATGCCGAGACCGCGCTGCACTTCGAATTGGCTGTAGACACCTTCGCGGGCCCGGCGCACGGCGCTTTCGCTGACGTCGGTACCAAGGATATCGATGGTCCATCCTGCCCAGCGCAGCGGATCCTCGGCGAACAACATTGCCAGCGAATAAGCCTCCTGCCCGGTCGAACATCCGGCAGACCAGATGCGAAGCCGCTTGGATTGGCGCCGCTGGATCAGCTTGGGCAATGTCGCCTTGCCGAGCAAATCGAAGGGAGTCCGATCACGAAAGAAATAGGTTTCGTTGTTCAGGAGGGCCTCGACCACCTCGGTCGCAAGGCTCGGTTCCCGGCCCATCACCAGGATGGTGATCAGCTCGTCGAGCGTGGGGATGCCCCGTTCGCGCAGCAGGGCCGCAAGGGCGGTTTCGATCCGCCAGCGGCGGCTCATCGTCAGTTGCTGGCCGGTGCGGGCTTCCAAAAGCCCAGCGAGGATCCGGCTGGAGCTATCGCTTACTTGCACGGATCCTCCTCGACCCGGGCTGCAACGCGCCGCGCCAGCTTGTCGGGCGGCAATACAGCGCAAGCCAGGCCCGCCTCGGTTACGGCGCGCGGCATACCCCAAATGGCCGAGCTGGCCTCGTCCTGGGCCATGACCGATCCGCCAGCTTCAACCAGCCGCTTGGCGCCTTCCGCGCCGTCGCGACCCATCCCGGTCAGGACCACGCCGAGCGCACCGCCGCCAACGACCGTTCCGGCGGATGCCAACATCGGGTCGACGGACGGCAGGCAGCCGCTTGCGACTTTGGTTTTCAGCAGACGAGCGATCAGCTGGCCATTGACTTCGTCGACGACCAGGTGCGCTTCTCCCGGAGCAACGACGATGCGGTCGGGAAGGAGGCGCGTGCCATCCTCGGCAACAACCGCTTCGCGACCAGCGGCCACCGAAAGCTGACGCGCGAACACGGACATGAATGCCGGCGGCAAATGTTGCGTGACCAGGATCGGTACGCCAATTCGCTTCGGCAGGGCGCCGAAGAAGGTGGCAAGCGCGTGAATGCCGCCAGTCGAAGCGCCGACCGCCAGCAGTCGCAAGGGTTCAGTGCTCTGAGCCGGGAGCGGCCGATGCGAGACGGCCGATGGCGTCAACGGAATGGAACTGCGATCGGCGTAGCCAAGCTCGCGGAGCTTGCTTAGTAGAACTTCGGAGAAACGGCCATTGAACCGTCCCGTACCCGGCTTCGGCAGGGTATCGTGCGCACCGAGCGCCAAAGCGGCAATGGTTTCTTCCGCGCCGTCTTCGGCCAGCGAAGACACGATCAGAACCTTGGCACCCTTGGCGGCCTCGAGGATGCGTGGGATCGACTTCAACCCGCCAGCGCCTGGCATTTCCAAATCGAGCAGCACAATGTCGACCATCACCTGCCCGAGGGCCTCGATGGCGTCCTCCGCAGTGCCGGCTATCCCGGCAATCTCGAAATTGCCGTCGGCATCGATCATACGGCTGAGCACGGCACGCGCGACCATCGAATCGTCGACGATCATCAGCCGGATCGGCCGGCGAGCTTGTCGGCCGGATCCAGCCCGTTCGCTGGCCCGGGAGGTGGCGAGCGCCCCGCTCATGTCCAGAGCCTCAGGCGACGCCGACGAGTTGCAATTTGATGTGAAGCGTCTCGCGATCGAACGGCTTCATCACATATTCGTCCGCTCCGGCCTCAAGTGCCGCGCGGATATGCGCCATGTCGTTCTCAGTGGTGCAGAAGACGACCTTCGGCTGGTCGCTGTGACCACGCTGCCGGAGCAGCTTCAGAAACTCCATGCCGCTCATCACCGGCATATTCCAGTCGAGCAGGACCACGTCCGGCATCTTGGCCTCGCACCGGTCCAGCGCCTCGCGCCCGTCGCCAGCTTCCTCGACCTGGAAATCCAGCGTTTCGAGGATATGCCGTGCGACCTTGCGAATGACCTTGCTGTCGTCGACGATGAGGCAGGTTTTCATATTTCCAATTCCGTAAACTGTTGGCGCTGTCTCTAAGCGATAAGGGTAACGAACCTCTTAAGCTGCCCGGGCTTCAGTATTGGGCCCGGCAACCAGGGCGGCGATGTCGACCAGCAGCAACGGCCCCTCCTCGGTTTCGACCATCCCTTTGGACACCCGTTCCCAGCCATCTCCCATCGCGGCACGAATGGGCACCGGGTCCGACAGGGCCTCGACCACGTCTTCGACCGCATCAACCGTGAGCGCGTAATGATGGCCGTCCAGCTCAACCACGGCAGCTTCGTGAAGCTCCCCGTCGTTAAGCTCGGTCGTGCCAAGCTCGAGCGAGCGCTGGCAATCGATCACTGTCAGCACTCGGCTGCGCAAGGCAGAAAGGCCGGCCAGGTGGCTGGGCGCGCGCGGCACTGGGATTAACGCCTCGAGCTCGACGACGCTTTCGACTGCCGCCGCCGGCAAGGCGACACGGCTACCGGCGATGGAAACAATCAGCAGCAACTCGTTCATCAACGCCTCCCCGCGCTTGACGCCTTGAGGGCCATCAACAGCCCGGCGCGGTCGTAGCGGTAAATGCTGTCCTCGCCGTTGGCGGCGTCAGGATCGGTCTCGAGCCGGAGAATACGGCCGGCCTGATCGGGCTCGATCGACTTGCCTTGCGAAACGATTGTCACATCGGCAGCAAGCTCATCCTGCTCGCCGATCACGAGATATCCTGCCGCCTCGACGATCGGACGGAGCATATTCTGCATCCAGGCGTCATTTTCGGGCAGGCGGCAGACCAGTTGCGCCTGCGGCCGGACCGAAGCGCCGAGATACTCGGCAAACAGCCAGTGAGCGTCGATCAGCTCGGCCGGTTCGCCGTCGATCAGGGTGACACCGCTGATCGCGCCGGGAACATCGGCGGGGATGACGTCGCGGTCGACGGTCATCAGGTCGATCACTTCGCGGAAAGCATAGCCAAGTTCATGGCAGCCATCGTTGAGCCGGAAAACGCGGATCTTGCCTTCGAGATTCTTCGGTTTGTCGACACCCGCAAGTGGCAGGATCGCCTCACCGAGTTGGACCCGAAGCTGCCCGGCGGTTTTCCGGATGGCTGCCGGTTCGACTTCTTCAATCCGGTCCACCACGCCGAGCCGGAGCGCCCGCCGCGCACCGTCGAGCCCACGGAACAGGAGCACCGGCACTTCATTCGAGTTGGCAACTACCGGCGCGTCGACCCCGCGACCGCCGCGTTCGATCGCCTCCAGCCTGACGCCGCCGACCTGCGCAAGTCCCGCCGGATCGAACAGCAGGATCGGGCTGCCGTCATCGGCCAGGGTAGTGCCGGCATAGAGTCCGGTCGCCATCACCGCCGGAGCGGCGGGCTTGACCACCAGCTCCTCATGATCATGAATCTTGTCGACGGCCAATGCGTAGACGTCACCGCCTGCCGGGCGGAGCACCACCAGCGTGCGGTCTTCGTCGGCCATCTGGTTGGGCAGTCCCAAAACGTCGGCCAGGGCGACTTCGGGGACGCGGCGGCCACGTATGGTCGCAACACCTGCGCCGCCGATCGTCTCGAGTGTCACACTGCTTCCGTTTGCGCGGACTATTTCCTCGATGGCCGAACGCGGAATGGCGAAATGCTGGGTTCCGATCGACACCGTCAGTGCCGGAATGATGGTCAATGTCAGCGGAACCCGAAGCGTCATCCGGGTGCCGGTGCCAGGCTTTGAATCGACCTCGACGACGCCGCCGATCCGCTCCACGTTGGAACGGACCACGTCCATGCCGACACCACGGCCGGAAATGGCGGTGACCGCCTGCGCCGTTGAGAGTCCAGCCTCGAAAATCAGCGCCAGCTGCTCACCGCGGGTCATTTTCTGGGCGGCGTCGCGTTCAATTACCCCGTTTGCGACTGCCTTTTCGACCAGCTTGGAACCGTCGATGCCTTTGCCGTCATCGGCGATCTCAATCAGGATCTGATTGCCCGACTGACGCGCGGAAACCGCCAGCAAGCCGATTTCGCGCTTGCCCGCCTTGAGGCGTTCGGCCGGGGACTCGATGCCATGATCGACGGCGTTGCGGATAATATGGGTCAGCGGATCGCGGATCATTTCGATCATTTCGCGGTCAAGCTCGACATCACCGCCGTCGATATCGACCAGCACCTGCTTGCCGAGTTCGGCGGATAGGTCGCGGACCATGCGCGGCAGCGCGACGAACAGGTTTTCGATCCGTTGCATGCGGGTTCGCGTGATCGCGTCCCGCATTTCGGCGATGATCCCCGAGAGCCGCTCGAACGCGCCATCGACCGCAACCTCGCCCGGGGCCTCGCGCAGGCGGCGGGCGAGCTCGTTGCGGGCCAGCACCATATCCGAAACACCGGACATCACGCGGTCGAGAAGTTCTACCGACAGCCGGATGGTTCGAGGGGTGGATCCCCCCTTGGTCGCGCCATCCGCTGCCACTGTTGCGGCGACTTGGACGACCGGACCTTCGGCACCTGGGGCGAGCGCTTCGATCAGCTGCGAGTCGTCGCCGTCCGGAACGCCCTCGCCGGCGTCGATCGACGCAATCATCTCACCAATGCGGTCGATCACCGCCAATACGGCACTTACGAGTGCTGAGTCCGGCGTCCTGCGTCCCGCGCGGCAGTCGGCAAGCGCATCTTCGGCAGCGTGGCTAAGCGCCTCAAGCCGTGGGAAGTCGAAAAACCCGCAATTGCCCTTAACCGTGTGGACAAAGCGGAAGATGCTGTCGAGCCGGGCACGGTCGTCGGGGCTTGCCTCCCACGCGACAATTTCGCCGCCCAGCGCGTCGAGCATTTCCCGGCACTCGGCCACGAAATCGGCAATAAGGTCGTCCATCGGCGGCGGGGTCCCACGCAAATTGGTTGCTTGAACCCTCTATGCCGCCAAGGAGTTAACGCCGCGTTATCCCTGAGACTCAGGCTCGCGGCAGAGTGACGCCAATCATCAAAATCTGATCGGCCGGATCGCTGAGCTGAATAGTGCCCCCCGCTTCCGCAGCCAGGCTGTGCGCTAGCCATGCCCCCGCCGCCCTAGGCTCTACTTCGCCGCCCGCGTGACCATTGGCGATGGTCTCACGCAGTTTGGGATCGAGCAGGATTCTTTGCCCTTCGGCACGGATCACCATTTCAAGCCCGCCGTCGTGTCGTTCTGCGCCGACATCGAGCCGCCCGCCACGAACGAGCGAGTCACCGGCGATCATCGCCAGGTTGAGGAGCAATTTGATCGCCCCCTTGGGCAGCTTGTCGTCGGCTACCATCCACCCAAGCTCGGTGCGGCCGTCGGAGCCATAAAGTCCTTCCAGCGCGGCCTTGGCCTCGTGCGTATCGATTTCGTCGCCGAACCCGCCGCCCGCGCCGAACGCGAGACGGAAGAATTTGAGTTTATTGGCGCTGGCCCGGGCGCTTTCGGCGAGCAGTTCGAGACATTTCTCGCGCATTTCCGGATCTTGCTCGTCGGCAAGCAGCTCGATGCCATTGTTAAGCGCGCCCACCGGCGACATCAGGTCGTGACACAGACGCGAACATAACAGGCTCGCAAGTTCGATTGCGTTCATGCGCTGCTGATGCGCGAGACTCTAACCTGAGGCAAGTGTGCGGCGCACCATTGAAAGGAACGGCCGCCATTCCCAAATATTATTCACATGTCCGGGGGGGATGCCACGATCGAGATACAGCTGGATGCCAGCCATGCCGGCTGGCGGCTGGATCGGGCATTGGCCGCGCAGGTGCCGGCTCTCTCGCGCGAGAGATTGAAGGTACTCACCAAGGCCGGTGCGCTGACCCGCGCGGGCAAGGCCGTGCGCGATCCGGCGACAAAAGTGAAGGGTGACGAAAGCTTCGTCCTGGTCGTGCCCGCGCCCGAGCCGGCGCATAATGAGCCCCAGGAAATCCCGCTGCCGATCGTCTACGAGGACGATCATTTGCTGGTGGTGGACAAGCCTGCCGGTCTGGTGGTGCATCCGGCCGCTGGCAACCGCGACGGAACGCTGGTCAACGCGCTTCTTCACCATTGCGGCGGCTCGCTAAGCGGAATTGGCGGGGTGGCACGTCCGGGCATCGTCCACCGCATCGACAAGGACACGTCGGGGCTGCTGGTCGTCGCCAAGCATGACAAGGCACATGAGGGGCTCGCCAAACAGTTTGCCGACCATTCGATCGACCGGCGCTATTTGGCGATCGTATCCGGAGTTCCGCGGCAGGCCGAAGGATCTGTCGACGCGCCGCTGGCCAGATCGGCGCAGAACCGCAAGAAGATCGCGATCGTAGCCAAGGGCAAGCGCGCCGTGACCCATTGGAAACGGCTGGAACTGCTCAATGATGCAGCGCTTGTCGAATGCCGGCTGGAGACCGGCCGGACGCACCAGGTTCGCGTTCATATGGCTTCGATCGGCCATCCGCTGGTCGGCGACCCAGTCTACGGGCGCGGAAAATCCGCTCACAGAAAGTTGCTTAATCAATTGGACTTCAAGCGCCAGGCACTGCACGCAGCGCACCTGGGGTTTGTTCATCCCGTCACGAAGGGACGTTTGTCGTTTGACTCCGCCCTTCCGTCGGACATGCAGGAACTGTTCACCGCACTTGGTGTATAGGAATAATACAGCTAAGGGGCTTGCCCCTTGCTGAGGGAGTGAACGAAAACGATGGCAAATGGTGCTTCCAGGGTTGTGTCGATTCCTGCTTCGGGCGGGGAAGCCGGCCTCAACCGCTACCTCAGCGAGATCAAGAAGTTTCCGATCCTCGCTCCGGAAGAAGAATTTATGCTGGCAAAGCGGTGGCGCGAACATGGCGACACCGACGCCGCCGCGCGCCTGGTCAACTCCCACCTGCGCCTCGTCGCGAAGATCGCGATGGGATATCGCGGCTATGGCCTGCCGGTCAGCGAGCTGATCAGCGAAGGCAACATCGGCCTGATGCAGGGCGTCAAGAAGTTCGAGCCGGACCGCGGCTTTCGCCTCGCCACCTACGCCATGTGGTGGATTCGCGCTTCGATCCAGGAATTCATTCTGCGCAGCTGGAGCCTGGTCAAGATGGGCACCACCGCGGCTCAGAAGAAGCTGTTCTTCAACCTGCGCCGGATGAAGAACCAGATCGACGCCTTTGAAGAGGGCGATTTGAAGCCGGAAGCGGTTACCAAGATTGCGACCGACCTCGGAGTCACTGAGGAAGAAGTCGTCAGCATGAACCGCCGCATGGGCATGGGCGGCGACACCAGCCTCAATGCCCCGCTGCGCGACACCGAGGGCGAGGGCCAGTGGCAGGACTTCCTGGTGTCTGACGCGCCGCTGCAGGACGAGGTCATCGCCGACGATGAGGAACGTCGAGTGCGCCACGACTTGTTGGTCGAGGCGATGGACAGCCTCAACGATCGCGAAAAGCACATCCTGACCGAGCGGCGGCTCATCGATGATCCGAAGACTCTTGAAGACCTGTCGCAGGTTTATGGAGTTAGCCGCGAGCGCATTCGCCAGATCGAGGTGCGCGCGTTTGAAAAGCTTCAGGCCGCGCTCATTCGATTGGCCGGCGAGCAGCGGCTACTGCCAGCAGCCTAGTAGCACGGCGGGCCGCCTACTCGGCCCACCGACCCGCAATTCTAGGCACTTGCAATAATCCACAGAGAGTCCGACGCTCAAAGTTTGGAGAGCGCTGGCCGCTCGACATGCGACTCGGCGCCCCCGTCAACACGGAGGAAGGGAGAGTCGCATGCCTGGAGAATCCAAGGGCACGAGGGTTATCGCGCTGGTCGGGCCGGCCGGCGCGGGCAAGACTAGCCTGGCGGAGGCCTTACTCTTCGTCAGCAAGACCACCGACCGGCAGGGTTCAGTCGCCAACAAATCGAGTATCGGGGACAGCTGCGAGGAAGCCCGCTCGCGCGGCGGCTCGACCGAAACCAACCTCTACAATTTCTCTTATCTCGGCGACAAATATGCCATCGTCGATGCCCCCGGCTCGATCGGCTTTGCTGCCGACGGCAACCGCGGGGTGGCCATTGCCGATGTCGCCATTGTCGTGGTCGACCCCGACCCGGCTCGCGCCGCGCTGGCGGCGCCGGCATTGAGGATGCTCGACGAACTCGGCATTCCCCATCTCTTGTTCGTCAATCGCATCGACCAGGCGCATGGCCGAATCCGCGACCTCCTGACTGCCCTGCAACCGATGAGCGTATCGCCACTGATCGCTCGCCAAATCCCGATCCGCGAGGGCGAGAAGGTAACCGGCTTCGTCGATGTCGCGTTGGAGCGCGCCTATCATTACGCGCCAGGCAAGGAAGACGAGCCGATCGCCCTTCCCGACGAATTGGCCGAGCGCGAGGCCCAGGCACGGACGCAACTGCTTGAACAGCTCGCCGATCATGACGACACACTGCTCGAGCAACTGCTGATGGACCAGGTGCCGGAGCCCGGCACGATTTTCGCCGATTTGAAGCGGGAAACCGGCGACAATCTAGGCGTCTCGGTGCTGTTCGGCTCGGCCCAGAACGGCTGGGGCGTGGGCAGGCTGCTCAAGGCCCTCCGCCACGAGGCGCCGGGGCCGGAATCGACCGCAGCAAGGCTCGGGGTCGACGCCCCTGCCCTATACGCCTTCAAAATCTACCATGGCGGTTCGGTCGGGCGGCTGGCGCTGGCACGAGCGATTGGCGGCGCGGTTCACGAGAATACCGATTTCACCAGCAGCGGCGGCGAACATGGCCGCCTCGGCGCGCTATTCTCGGTGCAAGGGGACAAGACGACCAAGATCGCCGAGACCGCCAATGGCGACATCGTCGCGGTAGCCAAGGCCGATGCCGTCAAGTCGGGCGATTGGCTTGGTTCAGGCAAGCTGCCCCAGCCCGTCGAAACCGAGCTGCCTTCCCGCAACTGCGCGTTGGCCATCGAACCGGCCGACCGCAAGGACGACGTCAAGCTGTCGGGCGCATTGGCCCGCATCCTCGAGGAGGATCCAAGCCTGACGCTGGAGCAGGATGAGGCGAGCCATGAAATGCGGCTGCGCGGAATCAATGACGAGCATTTGAGGACCGCGCTCGCCAAGCTCAAGCGGCGTTATGGGGTCGAGGTGAAGCATCACGCGCCGTCAATCGGCTATCGCGAGTCGATCCGGCGCCCGGTGACCCAACGCGGGCGCCACAAGAAGCAGTCGGGCGGTCACGGCCAATATGGCGACGTGATTATCGAAATCCGCCCGCTCGGCCGCGGCGAAGGCTTCAAGTTCGATGAAAAGATTCATGGCGGGGCAATTCCCAAGCAATGGATCCCCGCAGTCGAGCAGGGGGTCAAGGACGCGATGCAGAAAGGCCCGCTCGGCTTTCCGGTGGTGGACGTCGGCGTGACCCTGACCGACGGCAGCTACCACAGCGTGGACTCGAGTGAACTCGCGTTTCGACTTGCCGGGCGGGTAGCGATGCAGGAAGCGATGGCCGGCGCCGTGCCGCACCTGCTCGAGCCAGTGCAGAAGCTGGTGCTGGTCACCCCGGCGTCGGCAACCAGCCGAGTGTCCTCCGCGGTCGCGGGCCGTCGGGGCCAGATGCTCGGGATGGGGCCGCGCGAAGGGTGGATCGGCTGGGACCGGATCGAGGCATTGATACCGGAAGCGGAGCTGGGTGGCCTGGAGGCGGAGTTGCGCTCCATGAGCCAGGGCCTGGCCAGCTACGAAGCGGAGTTCGATCATCTCGCTGAGCTTAGCGGCCATCTGGCGGAGAAGGTGGTCCAGCAGCACGAGGCCGAACCGGCCTGAGCAATGGTTTCAAAGAGCGGGGCTCGCGATGGCGGGCCCCGCCTCCTTGACGTAGGATTTGCCAGCGGCTTGGGTGGCGCCGCCACTAGAGGAGCCTAAGCGTCTTGGCCACGAAACTTACCCGCTACATCCTGTTCGCACTGGTCCTCGGCATCGTCGCCGGTTGGGCGACCAACGCCGCGATCGACGACGGCACGCCCGGATCGGCAGAGCAGCTCAAAGAGATCGCGGAATATCTGTCGATCGTCACCGCGCTGTTCCTGCGCCTGATCAAGATGATCATTGCACCCCTGGTGTTCTCGACGCTGGTCGCGGGGATCGCGCATATGGGCGACATCGCCGCGCTGGGCCGGGTCGGCCTGAGATCGCTGGTCTGGTTCATTGGCGCCAGCCTGGTCTCGCTGACGCTGGGCCTCATTCTGGTGAACCTGCTGCAGCCAGGCGTCGGCCTCAACCTTCCCCTGCCGCCGGTGACCGCCGCCAGCGGGGTCGAAACAGCCGCATTCAATCTCAAGGACTTCATCACCCACCTCATCCCAGCTTCGATCTTCGATGCGATGAGCACGAACGAAATCTTGCCGATCGTCATCTTCTCGATCTTCTTCGGGGTCGCGCTGACCGCGGTCGGCGACGCCGGAAAACCGATTGTCCGCGGCGTCGAATCACTGGTGAAGGTGATGTTGCAGGTCACCAATTACGTCATGCGATTTGCGCCGTTCGCGGTGTTCACCGCCGTGGCCAGCGCGATTGCCGAAAAGGGACCGGAGATCCTCTACACCTTCGGCAAGTTCGTCGGCAGTTTCTACCTTGGCCTGGCAATCCTTTGGGCGCTGCTGATCGCTGCCTGCTTCGTCATCGTCGGCCCACGCACCCGACACCTCGTGCGCTACATCCGCGACCCAGTCGTGCTCGCATTCTCGACCGCGTCGAGCGAGGCGGCCTATCCGCGAACATTGGAAGAGCTTGACCGGTTCGGCGTCCCGCCGCGCATCGCCAGCTTCGTCCTGCCGCTGGGCTATTCGTTCAACCTGGACGGGTCGATGATGTACATGACCTTCGCGACAATCTTCATCGCCCAGGCCTATGGCATCGACCTGACGATCGGCCAGGAAGTCACCATGCTGCTGGTGCTGATGATCACCTCGAAAGGCATGGCCGGCGTACCGCGCGCCAGCCTGGTGGTGATCGCCGCGACTTTGGCGATGTTCAAAATCCCGGAGGCCGGCCTGCTCTTGATCCTTGCGGTCGACCATTTCCTCGACATGGGCCGCTCGGCGACCAATGTCGTCGGCAACGCCGTCGCCTCAAGCGTGGTCGCGCAATGGGAAGGCGAGCTCAATCCCGAGGGACCGCCTGACATAGAGCCGGCCCATGCGCCGTCGCACGTCGCGCAGAAGAAGATTGCCGACGATCATTTCTAGGGCACGACCCTAGCCGAACGGCCGTTCGATGCTCGGTGGCGGGGTGGTGAAGAACTTCGGACCGCTTTCGGTCATGTGCCAGCAATCCTCGAGCCGGACGCCGAACTTGCCGGGGATGTAGAGCCCGGGCTCGTCCGAGAAGCACATGCCCGGTGCGAGCGGTGTGGTTTCGCCGTGGACGAGATAGACCGGCTCATGGACCTCCATGCCGATGCCATGCCCGGTCCGGTGCGAGAGGCCGGGAAGGCGATAGCCCGGTCCGAAACCCCAGCTTTCGTAGACGCGGCGGACAGCATCGTCGACGGCGCCGGCCGGCAACCCGACCTTCGCGGTCTGGATCGCGATCTGCTGGCCGCGATGGACCTGGTCCCACAGCTTGCGTTGCTCGGCCGTCGGATCGCCGACGACATATGTCCGGGAGATGTCGGCCTGATATCCGTGGACCGAAGAGGTGCAGTCGAGCAGGACGACGTCGCCCTGCTGCACGACATGCGGCTGCTTGCTGCCGTGCGGGTAAGCCGTCGCCTCACCGATCAGCACCAGTCCGCCATCGTAGGCCGATCCCATCTGCTTGTGGACGCTGGCGATCATCGCGTCGATCTCGACCGGCGTCATGCCGAACCTGGTGCGTTCGCCGGCATAGCGTAGCGAGGCGAGCATGATGTCGTTCGCTGCCTGCATCAAGGCGAGCTCGGTGGCCGACTTGATCATCCTGAGCGAACGAACCACCGGATTGGCGCTGACGATCGGCGCTCCCGGCAACTGCTTCTTCAGCCGGTCCTCGATCCAGAAACGGTTGGTTTCCTCGAACGCGACCGGCTGCCCGGCAACCTTTCGCTCACGAAGGAAGTCCGCAACCAGCTTCAACGGATCCTCATCCTCATTCCAGGTTCGGATTTCCGCCGGCACCTGCAGCATTTCCTCGATGCTCGGCCTCTCGAAAAAGGGCGTGACGATGATCGGATCGCCCTCGGCCGGAATGACGACCCCGGTCAGCCGTTCGCTCCGCCACCATTGGATGCCGGTGAAATAATCGAGGCTCGGCCCGGACTCGACCAGCACTGCGCCGATTCCGGCGCGGCGCATCAAATCGCGAGCTTTGTTGAGCCGTCCGACGCGTTCGGCCGCAGCAATCGGCGGCGGAATCGGAATGGACGGAAGGTCGGTCGCGCCCTGGATTGCGGCCCAGGCGGGTGAGCCGCGGCTTAATATAGCGCCGGTAGCCGAGGCCATGATTCCACCGAGCAGTGCGCGCCGACTGGTCTTGCCGAGGTTCATCGTGACTCCAGTAAATTTAAAGGGCCGAACTGTTGCAAGGCCGTCGCCAATGGGCCAGCAGCGGCGACCCATGTTTGACGCAGCTTTCCAGGATAGCAAGAGGCGGCCCGGCACGCGCGAAATGACGGCGATGCTTGCCGGGCTGATGGCGCTCAACGCCTTCGCCATCGATGCGATGATCCCGGCCCTGCCGGACATCGGTCAGACGCTCAATGTGACGCAGGAGAATGACCGCCAGCTGGTGATAATCGCCTATTTCATTGGCTTCGCTTCGACCCAGCTCGTCTGGGGCCCCCTGGCCGACCGCTTCGGGCGCAAGCCGATTCTCGCCGCCGGCATCATCCTGTACGGGCTGTTCGCCCTGCTGTGTGCCTTCGCCGGCAGCTTCCCGCAGCTGATCGCCGGGCGCGCTGCGATGGGCGCATCGGCGGCTGTCACTCGCGTCCTTGTCATCGCCATGGTCCGCGACCTGTTCGAGGCGGAAGCGATGGCGAGGGTCATGAGCCTGGTATTCATGGTGTTCATGCTGGTTCCGGTCCTTGCCCCCAATATCGGGCAGGCGATCCTGCTGGTCGCCTCCTGGCGGGCGATTTTCATCGTGCTGGCCGCCTATGCGATGACCATGCTGGCCTGGTCGTGGTGGCGCCTGCCGGAAACTCTCCACCCCGAATACCGCCGCTCGCTGAAATTTGGTTCAATGGCGAGCGCCATCGTCCAGACCGTCCGCGAACCTCAGTCGCGCGGGTACACTCTCGCAACCACCGTCATTTTCGCGGCGCTGGTCGCCTATATTTCGTCAGTCCAGCAGATCGTCTTCGATGCGTTCAAGACGCCACATCTCATCGGCCTGGTCTTTGCAGCAATTGCCGCGCCGATGGCCCTTGCCTCCTGGTTCAATAGCCGGATCGTCGAACGGTTCGGCCTGCGCCGGGTCGGTCATAGTGCCTCGTTGGCGCTGGCGATTGTCACCTCCCTCCATGCCGCGGTGGCGTTGGCCGGTTGGGAAACACTGGCCAGCTTCATCGTGTTGCAGGCATTGACGATGTGCTGTTTTGCCTTTGCATCATCCAACCTTGGAACGCTTGCGATGGAACATATGGCGCCAATCGCCGGGACAGCATCGTCGGTGCAGGGCGTGACCGGGACGCTCGGCGCGGCGACCCTCGGCTTCCTCATCGGACAGCAGTTTGACGGCACGGCGACGCCGTTCGTGGTCGGGACTGCGGCTTGCACATCCATTGGCTTCTTGCTGATCGTGTTGACCGAACCCAAGCGGCTGTTCGCCCCGATCGAGGCGGATCCGGAGGAGCTGGAAGCGGCTCGGGAATCGACCGCTATTCCCGAAGACCTTGCCTAGCAGCGCGGCTTCTTCAGCAGGCCAAAAGAAAAGGGCGGAGGAAATTCCCCCGCCCGATCTAGGTTCCGGAATGAAGGCTGTTCAGCCTTCAACCGACGTGGGTTGGAATAGCGCCCCGCGCTACTCCGCCGCCACCTCGTCATTGTCGCCATCCGGCCCGACCATCAGCGCTTCGCCGACTTCCTCGGTACGCCCACGGATCGCATTTTCGATCCGCTGCGCGACTTCGGGATTTTCCTTGAGGTACTGCTTGGCATTCTCGCGGCCCTGGCCGATGCGGATCGAGTCATAGCTGAACCAGGCTCCCGATTTCTCGACCAGGCCGGCCTTGACGCCGAGGTCGAGGATTTCGCCGACCTTGCTGACGCCCTCGCCATACATGATGTCGAATTCGACCTGCTTGAACGGCGGAGCGACCTTGTTCTTGACCACCTTCACCCGGGTGGTGTTGCCGACGATATCGTCGCGGTCCTTGATCTGGCCGGTGCGGCGAATGTCCAGGCGAACCGACGCGTAGAACTTCAAGGCATTGCCGCCGGTGGTGGTTTCCGGATTGCCGTACATCACGCCGATCTTCATCCGCACCTGGTTGATGAAGATGACGGTGCAGCGCGAGCGGCTGATCGAGCCGGTCAGCTTCCTTAGCGCCTGGCTCATCAGCCGGGCCTGCAGGCCAACATGGCTGTCGCCCATTTCGCCTTCGATTTCGGCCCTCGGCACCAGCGCGGCAACCGAGTCCACCACCAGCACGTCAATCGCATTCGAGCGGACCAGCGTATCGACGATCTCAAGCGCCTGCTCGCCGGTATCGGGCTGCGACACGATCAGCTCGTCGATGTTGACGCCGAGCTTCTTGGCATAGACGGGGTCGAGCGCATGTTCGGCGTCAACGAAGGCAGCAGTGCCGCCCTCCTTCTGCGCCTCGGCAATGGCATGCAATGCCAGTGTCGTCTTGCCCGAGCTTTCGGGGCCGTAGATTTCGACTACCCGGCCGCGCGGCAGGCCGCCGACGCCCAATGCAATGTCGAGGCCAAGCGAGCCAGTCGACACCGTGTCGATCTCCATCTTCTCGCGGCTGCCGAGCTTCATCGCCGAACCCTTGCCGAACGCGCGGTCGATCTGCGCGAGGGCCGCTTCCAATGCCTTTTGACGATCCGTGTTCACACTGTCCCCATCCAAGCCGACGACTTTGAGCTGCGCTGCCATGGCCTTTATCCCTTCGTCAATTGGGTGGCCTGATGCCCCCTTGAAGGAACATTTCGTATCCTATTTGTTCCACTAGAACAAGAGGAGAACTTCTATCGGCAGTTCATTGGTCAGCGCGCGCCAGAACTGACTCAATAATGGGCGTAACTCTATCGATAGTATAGGGTTTCTCGATTGTTGGAACGTCCATGAATTCGGCCGGCGGCGGATCGACATGGCCGCCGGTGGCAAGCACGAACGGCGTGCCCTTGTCGCGCAGCGCCGCCGCAACCGGCCAGACGCTCTCCCCCTTCAGGTTGATGTCGAGAATCGCAAGGTCGAAATCGCCCTTCTCGATTTCCTTGAGGGCGGCGCCAACGCTGTCGCAATTGCCGCTGACCCGATGACCCAGGGATTCAATGAAGTCCTCGAGCATCATCGCAATGAGTGGCTCGTCTTCGACAATCAGGATGGAACGTGCGTCCGCCATAGGCATGGAGATAGCAGCCGGACCGGAAGAGGAAAGAGTTAATTGGTCGCCAGCGCCTTCCGCACCGCCTCGGCCAGTTCCTGAACCGAGAAGGGTTTGGGAAGGAAGGCGACGTTGGCAATGTCGATCGATTTCCTGAGTTGCTCCTCGGCATAGCCGGACATGAACAGGATTGGCAGATCGGGCCGAGTCTTGCGCGCTTCACGGACCATGGTCGGGCCATCCATCAACGGCATCACCACGTCAGAAATCAGCAAGGCAATCTCATCTCCGCGGTCGACGATCTCCAGAGCCTCCTCGCCATTGTTGGCGGTCAGCACCTGATAGCCGTGCCGGGTCAGGGCCCGCTCAGCCACCGTTCGGACCATCGGCTCGTCCTCGACAAGCAAGATCGTGCCAGTGCCCCAAAGTTCGCCCTCGCTGTCCTTCTTGGCCGCCCGTCGCCCCGTTTCCTTTTCTTCCTCGACCCGGTGGACCGGCAGGTAAATGGTGAAGCGAGTGCCCTCGCCAACCTTGGAATCGGCGAAGATAAAGCCGCCCGACTGTTTGACGATGCCGTAGACGGTAGAAAGGCCGAGCCCGGTCCCTTTGCCGACTTCCTTCGTGGTGAAAAAGGGTTCGAACACCTTGCTCAGGATCGATGCCGGAATTCCGGTGCCGGTGTCGGCAATCGACACCGCCGAATAGTCGGCGATGGGCAGGATCTCGCTGCCGAGGTCGGCGACCTGGTCGGCCCGCACCGCATAGGTCTGGATCGTCAGCGCGCCGCCGCCCTTGGACATCATTGCGTCACGGGCATTGACCGACAGGTTGACGATAACCTGTTCCAGTTGCCCGGGATCGGCACGGACCGGTCCGAGGTCGCGCCCATGCTTGACCACCAGCTGCACGGTCTCGCCAAGCAGGCGTTTCAGAAGGTGCGAGACCTCGCTGATGACGTCCGGCAGCTGCAGCAGTTGCGGACGCAGGGTCTGTTGGCGCGAGAAGGCGAGCAGCTGCCGGGTCAGGCCCGCGGCGCGGTTGGAATTCGATTTGATTTGCTGGATGTCGTCGTAATCGGTGTCGCCGGGCGTGTGACGCATCAGCATCAAATCGCAGTGGCCGATGATCGCCGTCAGGATGTTGTTGAAGTCGTGGGCCACGCCGCCCGCCAGCTGGCCCACCGCCTGCATCTTGGTTGCCTGGGCGATCTGCCGCTTTAGCTTGGCCTCTTCACTATTGTCCTTGAGTAGCAGCAGGACAGCAGCGTCGCCCAGGCCGCGAAGCCCAGCCACCGTCATCGCCACCGGCTCGGCCGGCTGATGCGCCAACCGCACCGGCAGGTCGGTCGACATGGACGGGCCCCGGGCGTTGCGGCGCACCGCGTCAGCGACCGCCGCCTTGTCTTCCTTGACCACCAGGTCACCGGGATATGAGGGCATTTCCGCATTGCCGATACCTCCGGCCACGCGGAAGGCATTGTTCATCGTCAGAAAGCGGCCATCGCGGTCAACCAGCGCCAGGCCGATCGGCAGCATTTCCAGCAATATTTGCACGTTGGTCGAACTGGCGAGGCTTGGCCCCTCCTCCCAGTCGAACATCAACAGGGTTGTCGCGCTCTTGTCCGAGCCTGGTTCTAGTGGAACGCTAACCAATCGAAGCGGCCGGCCGTCGGACCCTTCGGTGAGCAGACGCACGGCGCCCTCCCCCGACGTCTCGATCAGGTCGGCGAATTGCGGCGGCTTGCTCGGGAGTGCGGTCCCCGACAGGGCACGATCGCTGAACAGACCATTGGCTGCCACCAGCCGGCCTTTGCCATCTACAAGCACCGCCATCACGCCCGCAGCGCCAAGCTGTTCTCCGACCGGGCCTGAAATCCGCTTGGCAGCCACCGCAACCGCGTCAGGCGGGGCGGCTCCCACGAACCGCCAGATAAGCAGGCCGGCGTCGGCCCCTGCGCGCATCACGCTTATCGCGGCGGGCCCTTTGGCCAGCTGGACATCGGCGATTTCCGCGGCGCCGTCTCGCAGGGCGGCCTCGGCCAGTCCGGCGATCATGTTGCTCGCCTGCTTGCCCTTGCCGAGTTCCAGTGGCGGCTTTTGCCCGAAGGCCGCCTTGTAGGCGGCATTGACGGACGTGAGCGTTCCGTCCCCCTGGGTCATTGCCACCGCGTCCGAAGACATGCCGATGGCGGATGCCACCAGCGCCAAATCCGGCAGAATCAGCGGCGGCGCCTCGACCCGCTTCGCGCCGCGCCGGTCAATCACAAATGCCGCGACCAGCATGGCGACGAAGCCGGCCAGGAACAGCGCCCCGTAAAGCTGTTGCCCCAACAAGTAGAACAGCAGTGCTCCGCTCGCGGCCGCCGCGGCAACCAGCGCCGGCACCAGCCAGCGCAGGCCGCCGCTTAGCGGCTTGGCTTCAGAGAGGTCGAACTGCTCGTACAGCAATAGCTCACCACATCCGGACGCGTTGTTCCGGGGCCAGATACAGCTTCTGGCCCGGCTTCACGTCGAACGCTGGGTACCATGGATCGAGGTTGCGCACGACCCAGGCGCGCTGCTCGGACGGCGAGTGCGGATCGGTGATCAGCCGCTGGCGGAGATTGGCCTCGCGGTAATTGCGGCGCCACACTTGGGCCCAGCCCAGGTAGAAGCGCTGGTCGGCGGTGGTGCCGTCGATCACCGGCGGTTCCTTGCCACCCAGCGAGTGGACATACGCGTCATGGGCGGCGGTGAGGCCGGCCAGGTCGCCGATGTTCTCGCCGAGAGTCAGGCCGCCCTTCACATGCATGCCGGGCAGCGGCTCATAGGCGTCGTATTGGGCGATGAGCGCCTTGCCGGCCGCTTCGAACGCCTTGACGTCCTCGGGCGTCCACCAGTCGGCGAGGCGCCCGTTCTCGTCATATTTGGCGCCCTGGTCGTCGAAGTGATGACTGATTTCATGCCCGATCACGGCGCCAATGCCGCCATAATTGATCGCCGGGTCGGCATTGGGATCGAAGAAGGGTGGCTGCAGGATGGCGGCCGGGAAGACGATCTCGTGCATGCCGAAATTGGCGTAGGCGTTGATCGTCATCGGGGTCATGCCCCACTCCCAGCGCCGGATCGACCCGCCCAGCTTGCTGACGCTGTCGGCATGCTTCCATTCGGCCGCGCGCATCGCGTTGCCGATGGCGTCGCCGGGGACGATCTCCAGCGTCGAATAGTCGTGCCACTGGCTGGGATAGCCGATCTTGGTCACGAAATTGGCGAGCTTGGCCCGGGCGCGAACCTTGGTATCCGGCTTCATCCAGGTGAGGCCCTCGATCCGCCGGCCCATCGCAGCGACGACGTTCCGCACCAGCTCGTCAGCGGCCGCCTTGGTTTCGGGCGGATAGTAACGCTCGACATAAATCTTGCTGACGTCGTCGGACAGGGCACTGACGGTGAAGTTGACCGCCCTCTTCCAGCGCGCTTCCTGTTCCGGCGTGCCGGAGAGTGCGGTGCCGTAGAAGGAGAAGGCTTCCTTGTCGAAAGCACTCGGCAGCACCGGTGAATATTGGTCGATCGACTGGACCAGCAGCTGGTCCTTGAGCACGCCAAGCGGGGTCTTGCTCACCAGCCCGGCGATGCCGGTGATCGCGCTCGGCTGGGCGACGTTCACTTCCGGCGCGTTGATCCCCATGCCTTTCAGCATGGTTGCGAAGTCGTAGCCCGGCGCACGCTTCACCAGCTGCGCGAAGGTCATCAGGTTATAGGTCTTGGTCGCGTCGCGGCTCTCGATCTGGGTCCAGTGGACCTTGGCGACCTTCGTTTCGAAATCCATGATCGCCTTGGCCCGGGCGGCGGCGTTGGCTTCGCCCGCAAGGGTCAGCACATTGGTCAAATGCTGGACATATTTGGCGCGAACCTCCGCGATCTTGGGATCGGCCGAGAGATAATAGTCGCGGTCCGGCATGCCGATGCCCGACTGCGCCAGCCCGGTGACATAGCGGTCGGGGTTCTTGTCATCCTGGTTGATGTAGAATGCGAAGGGCGTGGTGATGTTCATGCGGTCGGCTCGGGCATAAAGCTCGGCCAGGCCGGCCTTGCTCTTCAGCCCGTGAACCTGGTCTAGCCAGGGCTTGAACGCCGCCAGACCCTTGGCGTCGATCGCGGCGGTGTCGAGATAGCTATTGTAGGCGTTGCCGATCTTGCTCGCCGGGTCCTTGGCGGTTTCCTCGATAATTCCTCGCGTGCGCTCCTTCGACAGGTCTTCGAGCACGGTGAACATGCCATAGTTGGACTTGTCGGCCGGGATCGCCGTGTTCTTCGCCCAGTTGCCGTTGGCATATTGATAGAAATTGTCGCCGGGCAGGACCGTCGAATCCATGCCGGCGGAATCAAATCCGAAGGCGCCGTAGGTTGGTTTTGGCGCAGGAGCCGATTCCGGGGCGACGGCAGCCGGTGCAACCGGCGTCTCGGCGACGGGCGGCGGCGGGGCCGAACAACCCGCAAAGGCCGTGCTTGCAGCCAAAACCACTAACCAACGATTCATCATAATCCCTCCCCGGATCAATATCTTAACGCGACTCGCTCATGGACGTGCGTAACGCTGTCGCCACTTGTGGCCAACCCACCAGCGCCATCCGACAAGCGACACGATATAGCCTGCGAACGCCACGCCAAGCCCAATCAGGAACAGGCCGCTGACTAGCGCGGGTGCCGCGTCGGACAGCAGCCATTGCACCCACAGGGAAATGCTCTTGCCGCGCAACGCCATGAATGTCGCCAGGTTGGTGTGAAATCCGATCCAACCGCCGACTTCGATCGCCGCATAAAGGAAAAAGGGCGTGGTCAGCGGATTGGACAGGAAGGTCATCGCCGCGGCAATCGGGATGTTGCCGCGCAGCGGAACACACAGCAGCGCCGCGCCGACTATCTGAATCCCCGGCACCATCAGGAAAATGCCGATCAGCAGTCCGGCGAAAACGCCGCGCGGCACGGACCGACGGGTAAAGCGCCACAGCTCACTATGCCGGATGCGCTCGCCGAATGGCTTCAGCCATGGGCTTCTCAACACCTCCTCACGCGAGGGTGCGTTCTTATGGAGAAAGCGCTGCCAGAAATTCGGGCTGCTAGCCATGTTGCCTCAAAAGCCTGCCCTGTTCCCGTTTCCAGTCGCGTTCCTTGATCGTCTCGCGCTTGTCATGGGCTTTCTTGCCCTTTGCCAACGCCAGCTCAATTTTCGCCCGCCCCCGCGTGTTGAAGTAGATGCTCAACGGCACCAGCGTCAGGCCCTGGCGGGTGATCGCGCCGTGCAGCTTGTCGATTTCCTTGCCCCGCAACAGCAGCTTGCGCCGCCGCCGCGGCTCGTGGTTCATCCAGCTTCCGGCACCATATTGCGGGATGTGGCTATTGATCAGCCACACTTCCTCGCCCTCGATCAGCGCATAGCTTTCGGCAATCGAGCCCTCACCGGTGCGCAGCGCCTTGACCTCGGTGCCCTGCAATTCGATGCCCGCCTCGAACCGCTCCTCGACGAAATAGTCGAAGCGCGCGCGCCGGTTCTCGGCGACAACCTTGGCCTTGTCGAATTCCTTGATTGCGCCAGGTTTGGACATTGCCAGCCGCGTTAGGTGGCAAAGCCAATCCCTGCAAGGGAGCCGAGTTAGATCAACCCCGCATGGCTAAGCGCCTCGTCTACCGCCTTCTTCGAAGCGGCCGAGGGTTCGGTCATCGGCGCGCGCAACTCGGCTGGGAAGCCGTTCTTGACCCGGGAAAGCGCATATTTGACCGGCCCCGGCGAGGCGTCGCTGAACAGTGCGGCATGCAGCGGGAATAGCCGATCCTGCAGCTCCAGCGCCTCTTCCCAACGCCCTTCCCGCGTCGCTTCCTGGAACCGCGAACAAAGCTTCGGCGCGACGTTGGCGGAGACCGAGATGCAGCCGACACCGCCCATGGCGTTGAAGCCGAGCGCCATGTCGTCATTGCCCGACAGCTGGATGAACTCCCTGCCGCAGCCCTGGCGCTGGGCGGACACCCGCGCAAGATTGCCGGTCGCGTCCTTTACCCCGATGACATTGGGGAGCCTGGAAAGCTTCGCCATGGTTTCCACCGATATGTCGGTGATGGTCCGTGAGGGTACATTGTAGAGGATGACCGGGATATTCAGCCCGGCAACGGCGGACAGATGAGCGTAGATCCCATCCTGGTTCGGACGGTTGTAGTAAGGCGGCACGTGCAAGGCGGCGTCGGCGCCGGCGGCTTTTGCCGCCTTGGTCAGCTCGATTGCGTGGGCGGTGTTGTTCGATCCGCAGCCGGCGATCACCGGCACCCGTCCCCGCGCCACATCGACCGTGATCTCGATCACCCGGCGATGTTCGTCGTCGGAGAGGGTCGCGCCCTCCCCGGTGGTACCGCACGGGACCAGCGCGTTGGAGCCTTCGTCGATCTGCCATTCGACCAAGTCTCGGAATGCCGCTTCATTGACTCGGCCTGCCGCAAATGGAGTCACGAGCGCTGGTATCGACCCGAAAAACATGAAACTTTTCCTTCACTTGAACTTGCGGGGGCGTTCAGCGTTCGCGATTTGGAAGTCCGTTGTTCAGCGGCTGATAAGGACTCGTACGGCATTATGTCCAGCATGAGGAGCGCGGGGATTCTCGGGACATTCTTCCTGTCGACGATGGCGGCTGCCTCGATGCAGCAGGCGCCTTCGGCGCCGCTGGCGCCGGTGGCGGTCCAGGCGAGCAGCCAGGCCGCGGTCTATGACATCAACTATGCCTTGTCCGACTGGCGGCGGCTGCGCGCCAGCAGCGGATACAGCTTTGCCGACTATGCGCGCTTCGTGAACGCCAATCCCGGCTGGCCGGGAGAAAGCGGAATCCGGCGCAGCGCGGAAAGGGCGATGCGGGCCGGCGAGAATGCCAACACGGTCCTCGCATTTTTCCGCTCGACCGAGCCCCAGACCGGCAATGGCTGGGCGCGGCTTGCGGAGGCCAATTTAGCCGTGGGCCGGTCGGCTGAAGCGCTGGCGGCAGCGCGAGGCGCCTGGGTGTCGGGCGATCTCAGTCAATTTGACGAGCAGTCGCTATTCGCCCGGTTCGGCAGCCAGCTGACCGCCGCCGACCATGACAAGCGGGTCGATGCGCTGCTGTTCGACAAGAAATATAGCGACGCCTACCGCATGCTGGCCTGGGCGAGCCCATCTCGCCGCGCTGCGTTCCAGGCGCGCATCGCGATGCAGTCACGGATGGGCGACGCCGAGCAACGCTACCAGGCGGTCATCGGCCAGGTGACCAGCGATGCCGGCTTGATGATGGACCGCGCCCGCTACCTGCGCGACAGCGGCTATGTCCAGGCATCGCGCGATTTGTTCGCCCGCTCTCACAGCTTCACTGCCAAGCCCGCCGACCCAGAGCGGTTCCTCGACATGATGGCGATGCTGGCGAAGGAAGCTGCCGGGGATCGGCAATGGCAAACCGCCTATAATATCGGCAGCCAGATTGACGACGTCTTCGGACCGGGCGCGGACATCAGCCTGAAAAGCTATGCCATTCGCGACGAATATACGACGATCGTCTGGACCGCGGGCACCGTCGCGCTCGAGCGGATGAACCGCGGCCGCGAAGCGATCACCATGTTCGACAAATATGCCGGCGCCGGCCGCTCTCTGCAGGTCAAGACCAAGGGATGGTACTGGGCCGGCCGTGCCGCTTCGCAAGGCGGCGATCATCTCCGCGCCCGCAGCTATTTTGAGCGCGCTTCGGCGACACCGGAATTGTTCTACGGCCAATTGGCCCTGGAACGGCTAGGCCGGATCGTGCCGCAGCCGGCGGGGACGCCGTTGATGCAGGTGACCGATACGCAGCGCCAATCATTCTACCAGAAGCGACTGGTTCGGGCCGTGAAGTTGCTTGGCCAGCAGGGTCAGTGGAGCGAGCAAAGCCTGTTTATCCGTGCCCTGTCGGAAGACCTCGACAACGACGCCGATCGGCTGCTGGCGACGGAAATGGCCAGCCAGGTCTACCGTCCAGACCTTGCGGTTTGGACAGCCCGGTCAGCCCGCAACGCCGGCAATGCCTTTTATTACAAGGCCACATATCCAACCCACTCTTCAGGTGTTCCTTCAGGGCGCATGTGGTCTCTGGTAAATGGAATAACCCGGCAGGAATCCAGCTTCGATCGGGCGGCGGTCAGCGGGGCCAATGCCCGCGGATTGATGCAGCTTATGCCCGGCACAGCCCGCGAACAGGCGGGGAAAATGGGCGTTGGCTATGATTATGGGCGGCTGACTTCGGATCCATCCTACAACGTCATGTTGGGAAGCGCCTACTTTCGCCGCCTGGTCAACACCTGGGACGGCAATTACCCGCTAGCAGTTGCCAGCTATAATGCCGGCGCCGGCAACGTCCGGAAATGGATCAACAGCTATGGCGACCCGCGCGGAAACGTCGATATCGTCAGCTGGATCGAGAAGATTCCGTTCGAGGAGACCCGCGGCTACGTCCAGCGGGTTCTTGAGAATAGCGTGGTCTATGACCGGCTGAATCCATCGCTGCCGGGACCGCAGACGGTCCATATCTCGGCCTATCTCGGCAAGTCTCAGCGTCCGGGCTGACCCCCAGCATTGTCATTGCGAGCCGTCGAAGCGGCGCGGCAATCCATGGCGCAGGACCTGGATTGCTTCGCTAAGCCCGCAATGACAAAGCGCTGGAATGCCGGACCGCCCTCCCCGATTCATCACGCCGCAGGGTATCGCTCGCATCCACGCCGAATATGAGCAGCTGTTCGGCGAAGAGCGGCCGAAAGTCGTGGAAATAGTGTCCTGGGCGGCGTCGCTCGGCGATCGCTCGGAAAATGCCGACTATCACTACGGCAAGAAGCGCCTCCGGGAGATCGACCGCCGCCTATCTTACCTCTCCAAGGTGATGAAGTCGGCCAAGGTGGTCGATCCTGCCATGCAGGAGCAGCGCGATACGGTGCGATTTGGCGCAATCGTCGAGCTGGCCGACGAAAATGATGACCGCCGCGTCGTAACGCTGGTTGGGGAAGACGAGTCTGATGCAACGGCGGGCCGGATCAGCTGGGCCGCTCCTATCGCCCGCGCCCTGATCGGCGCCAAGGTTGGCGACGAGCGGGTCGTTCGCCTTCCCGGTGGCGAAAAGAGCTACGAGATTTTGAGAATCAGCTACCCGGACTAGGCGTTATTGGTTTCACTGATCTTTGGTGAGCGGAACGGAACGATCGTTTCGCCCAAGGCCGGCGGCTCTGCCGGCATCGCTTTTTCCATATGGTCGGCGATGGCCGTCAGCGCAGTGATGCAGCTGGCGGTTTCGTCATTGGCGTCGATCGGCGTCCAAGGCGCCCAGCGGGTGTTGGTGTGGGCGAAGAAATCCTGCAGCACGTCATTAGCGCGATCACGGTTGGCGGGCCCGATGATCGGCTGATAATCCTGCAGATGCCGGAGCCAGGGGTCTTCCTGCCGCGCCCGAAGGCTGGCCGCCTGTTTTTCGGGAGTCACATGGAAGAATAGCTTGGCGATCATTGTGCCATGGTCGCGCTGCTGAGCCTCGAACTCGTTCACTTCATCGAGCGCCCGGGCCCAGCGCTTGTCATCCATCTGGCCAATGACGCGCTGCTCGAGCATTAGCCGGTACCAGCTGCGGTAGAAAATGGTGGTGTCGCCTGCGGCGGGCAAACGGCTCCAGAATGGTGCAAGCCAATGACGTTCATCGTCGGCTTCGGCGCTTCCGGCGACCTTGATCACGCGAACATGGGTTGGGTCGAGCGAGCCGACCAGCCGCTTGAGGACCGACCGCTTGCCGGCGCCCACCCAGCCTTCGAACAAGATGATCGCCCGCTTGCGGTGGACGATCTGAGAAAGCTGCAGGCGCGCCAAGCGCTGCTCAAGCGCCTCGAGCGCTTCAGCGGCGTTCCCGGAGAACGGTTCCCCCCGTTCAAATTCCGTTAAATCGATTGGCACGGGCGAGGCCTAACCCAAAGGATGTGCGCCCGCAATCTCACTCAGTCGCCTGTCCGACAATGGGGCGGTCGGTGCGTGGCGCGAACGCCACGAACTGTTAGCCGGCCTTCGGCGCGCCATCGGCGACGATGCGGATCGACAGTTCTTTAAGCTGCTTGTCCATCACCGGCGCCGGGGCGTTCATCATCAGGTCCTCGGCCTTCTGGTTCATCGGAAATACGATGACCTCGCGGATGTTGGGTTCGTTTGCCAGCAGCATGACGATCCGGTCGATCCCGGGGGCGGAGCCACCGTGTGGCGGGGCCCCGAACTTGAACGCCCCGATCATGCCGGGGAAGCCGGTGTCGACCTCCTCCCGGGTGTAGCCGGCGATCTCGAACGCCTTGTACATAATGTCGGGACGGTGGTTGCGGATCGCGCCCGAGGAGAGCTCCACGCCGTTGCAGACGATGTCATACTGCCAGGCTAGGATGTCGAGCGGGTCCTTGCCCTCCAGCGCCTCCATCCCGCCCTGCGGCATGGAGAAAGGATTGTGGCTGAAGTCGATCTTCTGCTGCTCTTCATTATATTCGAACATCGGGAAGTCGACGATCCAGCAGAAGCGGAACGCACCCTGTTCGATGAGGTCCAGCTGCTCGGCGACGCGGGTGCGGGCGAGGCCGGCGAGCTTGGCCGCATCGTCTTCCTTGCCGGCGGCGAAGAAGATCCCGTCGTCGGCGCCAAGGCCCATCGCCTCGGCCAGCTTGTCCATCCCCTCGGCGCCGTGGTTCTTGGCGATCGGGCCGCCCCATTCGCCCGCCTTGCGGGTGGCATAGCCGAGGCCGGCGAAGCCTTCGCCGCGCGCCCACTCGTTCATGTCGTCGAAGAATTTGCGGCTCTTGTCGGCGGTCCCCGGCGCCGGGACCGCGCGAACCACCATGCCCTTCTCGACCAGGCCGGCGAACAGGCCGAAACCCGAGCCGCGGAAATAGTCGCCAACATCGCTGATCAGTAGCGGATTGCGGAGATCTGGCTTGTCGCTGCCATATTTGAGCAGCGCTTCCTTGTAAGGGATGCGCGGATATTCGCCGGCCGGGGTGACGAACTTGGCGTCACCAAACTCGGAGAAGACGCCGGACAGGACCGGCTCGATCGCCGCGAAGACATCGTCCTGGGTGACGAAGCTCATTTCGAAATCCAGCTGGTAGAATTCGCCAGGGCTGCGATCGGCGCGGGCGTCCTCGTCGCGGAAACAGGGCGCGATCTGGAAGTAGCGGTCGAAGCCGGCAACCATCAGCAGCTGCTTGAACATTTGCGGCGCCTGAGGGAGTGCGTAGAATTTGCCGGGATGGACGCGGCTCGGGACGAGGTAGTCGCGCGCGCCTTCGGGCGACGAGGCCGTCAGGATCGGCGTTTGAAACTCGGTGAAGCCCTGATCGATCATCCGCCGCCGGATCGAGGCAATCACCTTCGAGCGCAGCATGATGTTGGCATGCAGGCGGTCGCGGCGCAGGTCGAGATAGCGGTATTTGAGCCGGATTTCCTCCGGATAGTCGGCCTCGCCCGCCACCGGCATCGGCAGCTCGTTGGCCGACGACTGAACGGCAACCTCCCTGGCGACGACTTCGATATCGCCGGTGGCGAGCTTGGGGTTCACCGCCCCGCCCTCCCGCTCAACCACCTTGCCGGTGATCGTCACCACCGACTCGAGTTTCAGCTGGTCGAGGATCTTGAGCGGCTCGCCGCCCGCAGCGCAGACGATCTGAGTCAGTCCGTAATGGTCGCGAAGATCGACAAACAGAACCCCGCCATGGTCGCGCTTGCGATGGATCCAGCCGGACAGGCGGACGGTTGATTCGACGTCGCTCTTCCGGAGGTCGGCACAGCTATGGGTACGGTAGGCGTGCATTTAATTGGGCTCGCTGAGAAAAAGGCCGCGCAGGCGGCGAAATCAAGCGCCGCCGCTTCGCGTTCACTCGTCCCTTTGTCAAGGCGCGAGCATGACGCTATGGCGCGCGGCAGATGAAGATTCACCCGCTAATCACGACCACCAAAGAGCTTTCCGCCCTCGTTTCCCGAATGTCGACCCAGGACTTCGTCACGGTCGACACGGAATTCATGCGTGAAAACACTTATTGGCCAGACCTTTGCCTGATCCAGGTGGCGACGACGGAGGAAGCTGCCGCCATCGATCCCAAGGCCGATGGCCTTGACCTTGCGCCGCTGCTCGACCTCTTGGTCGACAATCATGATGTCCTGAAGGTGTTTCATGCCGGCGGGCAGGATTTGGAAATCATCCATAACCTGACCCACAAGGTGCCCAATCCGCTGTTCGATACCCAAATCGCGGCGATGGCGCTCGGCTATGGCGAGCAGGTCGGCTACTCCAACCTGGTCGAAAGCGTTCTCGGCCATACGCTCGATAAGGGCGCCCGTTTTACGGACTGGTCGCGACGTCCGCTCGACAAGCGGCAGATTGACTATGCGATCGCCGATGTCACGCATCTGGCGGAAATCTTCCCGAGGCTCGTCAAGAAACTGATCAAGACCGGCCGTGGAGCATGGCTCGACGAAGAGATGGAGCGGCTGGCCGACCCGTCGAGCTTCGCATTCGAGGCTGAGGAAGCCTGGAAGCGATTGAAGCTGCCGAGCCGAAATCCGGCCGTGCTGGGACGTCTTAAGGCGCTTGCAGGGTGGCGGGAGACCGAAGCCCGTTCCAAGAACCTGCCGCGCGGCCGAATCGTCAAGGACGACACATTGAACGAGCTGGCGAGCCATCCGCCCAAGACGCAGGATGACCTGGGCAAGGTTCGCGGCCTGTCGTCGGGATGGCGAGCCAATGATATCGGCGCGCGGATGATGTCGGCGCTTGCAACCGCCAAGCCGCTGGAAGGTGACGAACTTCCCCTGCGCGAGCCGAGCCGGCCGGGGCTGACCAAGGACGCGGCGCTGGTGAGCGACCTGTTGAAGCTGCTGCTCAAGATTCGCTCCAAGGAGGCAGGCGTCGCTGCCAAGCTGATCGCCCGGTCCGACGAGCTTGAGGCGCTGGCCGCGGGTGTCCGCACCGGCCTCAACATATTGGATGGCTGGCGGTTCGAGGAATTCGGGCGCGACGCGCTCGACTTGGTAGAGGGCAGACTGGCCTTCGCCACCGAGAACGGCAAGCTGAAAATGAGCCGGATCGTGGTCGATTCAGGGGAACTTCAGACGGCCTGAGGATTCCTTAATGGTCCACCTGGAGGGACTCATGCGATTGTTGATTGCAAGCCTCGCGTTCCTGCCCCTGACCGCCTGCACCATCGCCCAGTCGGACGCGACCGCTTCCGGCCCGCCACCTGGAACCTGTCACAACGAGGCGCTGAGCCGATTTACCGGGCAACCGGCATCGCAGGAGCTTGGCGAACGGATGTTGAGGGAATCGGGCGCGCGGATCATTCGCTGGGTGCCAAAGGGCAGCGTGGTCACGATGGAGTTTAGCCCTGAACGCGTCACTGTCCTGCTCGACGGCAACAACAAGGTCGAACGGGCCAGCTGCGGCTAGATCAGGCGGACGTCCGCGACCCGGCCAAGTGCGCGGGCCAGCAAGTGGAGCCGCCGGTCGACCGAATCCGCGTAGAGCGCCTGATGCCTGGTCGGGATCGACAGCACGACGCGGCCCGGCTCCAGCCCGATGCTGGTTTTGCGGAGCAGCGCCTCGGTTCCACCGCTGAGGCGCTGGGCGAGACGGATGGCACGCCCCCAGGCGCTGACGCGGGCGTCTTCGCCGGGCCGAAGCAGCGTCAGCAGTTCCGGATTGAATCCGCTTTCGCCGCTGAAAGCGGTGCACAGCGCCCGGCCAATCACCGCCCGGCCATTGGCATCGATCCCGACCCAATTACCGTGGATGGCGAGATCGACGGCACGCTCCGCACGATAGTCGGGATGGGCGTTCCAGGCGATGTCGCCAAGCAGGCAGGCGGCCAGCCGATAGCGCTTCAGCGACGGGCTGTCGTCGGGGAAGATCGGATCCATCCACTGGTCGAGCGCCGCGCCATGATCGCCAAACCGGCCGAGCCGGTCGCCGATCTCCAGCGCTGCGGACAGAAGCGGATCCTCATCTTTCGTTATTTCATCGAGGTCGCCGTACAGCAAGCCTTCGCGAATTCCGAAAGCGGATATGATGACGCGCCTTGGACCGAGAACCTCGATCATCGCCTCCAGCAGGGTCACAGCGGCCGGCAGCGTCGGCAGGCGGGCGGCGGTAATGCCGGTCAGCAGCTTCAGTTCTTCGACATCCAGCGTGGCGAGGATCGCTTTCAGGTCGGGGAGACGGTCCGGGTTGATCCGATGATGGTGAACGATTGGCAGGGGATGGCCCTGCGTCTTCATGTCGAGCTGGGCGAGCGCGCGGAAGGAGCCGCCAACCAGGTAGAGATTCGAATTCTTCGCGGCATCCTTGAGGCGACTGCCTTTGATTCCCGCCTTGATGGCCGCGGAAAGGTCATCGCGCCGTGGATCGGACCCGACGCGCAGCACGCCCAATGGCAGTGAAACGCCCGCCCCAGCCGCACCTCGCGCAACACCGGTCAACTCGAGGCTGCCGCCGCCCAGGTCGGCCGCCACGCCCTTCGCGGCGGGGATGGCGGAAATCACGCCGAGGCCCGAGAGCTCGGCCTCTTCCGAACCGGACAGCAGCCGAGGCTTCAGGCCCAGTTCGCCGACCCGTTTAAGAAATGCCTTGCCGTTCTTGGCATCACGCACGGCGGCCGTGGCCACCGTGTGAAGCTTCTTCAGCCGCATTTCCCGCGCCAGCTGGCGGAAGCGGGCAAGCGCCTCCAGCGTCTTGGAGACCCCTTCCTCGTCCAGCATGCCGTTGCGCGCCACGCCACGCCCAAGCGCTGCCATGACTTTTTCATTGAACAGGGTAGATGGCACCCGTGCGGCGCCGCCATAGGCGACAAAGCGCACGCTGTTGGAGCCGATGTCGATGATCCCGACCGGACCGAAGCGCTTAACCGCCATGGGTGACGCAGAGCGAATTAGCCCCGCTGCGTCAACCTCAACTTCGGAACCGCCTTGCCCTCAAGCGCCTGGCCGCGGCCAGATAGCGAGGGGTTGGTCATAAAATAACGGTGGAGGTTGAAGTGCCGCTTGCCGGGCTTCACCCTGGCGTAGCCGCCATCGGAGCCCAGCACCCAACTCTGTTCATTGTCGATCAGGTTGGCGATCATCACCTGGTCCAGGACCTGGGCATGAACCGTCGGGTTTTCGATCGGCATCATATATTCGACCCGCCGGTCGAAATTGCGCGGCATCCAATCAGCCGAGCTGATGTAGACTTTGGCCTTGCGATGGGGCAGCCGCGCGCCATTCGCAAAAACGAAAATCCGGCTGTGCTCCAGAAATCGGCCCACGATCGATTTCACCCGAATGTTGGCCGACAGCCCCGGAACGCCGGGCCTAAGGCAACAGACGCCACGGACGATCAGTTCGATGTAAACCCCTGCCTCGCTTGCTTCGTAGAGCTTTTCGATCACGATCTGGTCGACCAGGCTGTTCATCTTGGCCCAGATCGCCGACGGCTTGCCTCCCTTGGCGTTGACGATTTCGGCGTCGATGAGGGCGAGGATCTTGTCGCGTAGGCCTTGGGGACTGAGGGTCAGCAGCTCCAGCCCTTTGGGTTGGACATAACCGGTCGTCAGGTTGAACAGCTTGGCCGCATCCCGCGCCGCGCGCCGGGAGGCGGTAAAATAGCTGAGGTCGGTATAAATCTTGGCCGTGGTCGGATGATAATTGCCCGTGCCGAAGTGGCAGTAGGTGCGCATTACCGCGCCCTCGCGCCGGATCACCATCGACACTTTGGCGTGGGTCTTCCACTCCACGAAACCATAGATCACCTGGACCCCGGCGCGCTCCAGCCGGCTTGCCCAAAGCAGGTTTTGCTCTTCGTCGAACCTGGCTTTCAACTCAACCACCGCGGTGACCGACTTTCCCGCTTCGGCCGCCGCCACCAGCGCGTCGATGATCGCGGACTGCTTGCCGGCTCGATAGAGCGTCTGCTTGATCGCCACGACGTCGGGATCTTCCGCTGCCTGCCGCAGGAAGGCCACCACCACCTCAAAGCTTTCGTATGGATGGTGGACGATGAAGTCCTTCGCCCGGATTGCGGCAAAGCAATCACCGTCATGTTCGACGATCCGCTCCGGAAAGCGCGGCGTATAGGGCGGAAATTTGAGGTCCGGGCGATCCACCTCGACCAACTGACCGAGGTCGGCGATGCCGATGAATCCCGCACTTTCGGCAACCAGCGCGGTATCGGCGGCAAGCCCTTCGTAGACCATCACTTCAAGGTTGGGCGGCGTATCGGCCGCAAACTCCAGCCGGATCACCCGGCCGCGCCGACGGCGCTTGATCGCACTACGGAAGTAGCGGACGAGATCCTCGGCCTCTTCCTGGACCTCGATGTCGCTGTCGCGAATCAGGCGGAACGCGCCGGCATCGACTTTGTCGAAGCCTGGGAAGAGTTGATTGAAATGGCCCCTGATCACCGCCTCGATGGCGATGAAGCGGAGCTTGGAGCCCGGCAGTCGAATGAACCTCGGCAGGGTCGGCGGGATCATCAACAGCTCGACAACCGGTTCCTGTTTTTTCCCCTGCCGAAGATCAAAAATTAGGCTGAACCCGCCGTTCGGAATGAACGGGAAGGGGTGCGATGGGTCGATTGCCTGCGGCGTTAGCACCGGCATGACCTGCTCGCGGAAATGATCGGCCAGCCACTCCTGCTCGCTTACCTTCAATTGTTCATGGTCGAGCACCTCGAGGCCGGAGTCCGCTAGCGCTTCGCGGAGCAAAATCCACTCTTCCTGCTGCGCAACGACCAGTGAATCGGCTTCGGCGGCGATCGCCTCGAGCTGCTGCGTGGCGGTCATGCCATCCGCGCTGAGATCTTCGACTCCCTGCAGCTGGTGGCCCTTCAGGCCCGCGACACGGACCATGAAGAATTCGTCGAGATTGTTTCCGGAAATCGACAGGAAGCGAAGCCGTTCGAGCAGCGGATGGGCGGCATTGGTCGCTTCTTCGAGAACGCGGCGATTGAAGGCCAGCCAGCTCAGCTCACGGTTGAACAGCCTTGGTTTGCTTCTGACGATCTCGGACGTCACGTTCATGCCGCGCCTCTGGCATCAATGATCCCACCGTCGGCCAGCGCCCGGCGGATCGTCGGCAGGGTCAGTCGAGCACGCTCGGCAATGGCAAACCGGTCGATCGCCGCAACTACCCGTTCGGCCATAAAATAGCTACGCTCGACCCGTTCGCTGACGAATTTCAGCGCATCGTCCGGGATGTGCATGCCGCGATCGGCGAACAGCAGCCGGATGATCGCCCGGAACAGGCGATCGTCAGGCTGGTCGATACGGGCAGTCGGAGTGATGGCCAGGCGAGTTCGAAGATCGGGCAATGCAACCTCCCAAAGCGGAGGCACATCGTCCACAATCATGACAATTGGGCGACCGCTATCCTGAGCCGCGTTCCAGGCGTGGAATAGCTCTTCCTCGTCATGGCTTTCGGCATCGTCGAACAAACGCCCCCCGACACGAGCAACGAATGCACGGGCAAGCAGCGATCGGCCCGACCGTCTTGGACCAGTCAGCATCGTCGCCTTGACCGGCCACAGGCTCCAGCTTCGAAAATGGTCGAAGGCCGCGCGGTTGGCCTCGGACAGGATGAAACGGCTGGCATCCTGGGCTTGCGGCCAGTCGAGCGGCAGCGCGATCTGGTCCGCCTGCCTGGTCACTGGGCGGGAGCCACTCCCGGTGCTGCGCCCCTGGTCACATAAAGCACCCCGCCCCGGTTCGTCACCGCCCAGCCGCGCGACGACAATGCCGAGCCAAGCGCCGCAGCATCGCCGCGGAAATTGACGGCAAGGTTGGCGTTGCCGTTGGGCAAGGGAGCCTGGGTGACCCAGATCACGCCAGCAAGACCGCGAATCTGCGCAATCGACTGGGCGACTGCGGTGGCATCACCTCGCTCGATCACCAGCACCTGCACCACCGTGGGCGCGACAAGAACCTCTGTTGGCGCTTCCACCTCTTCCTCCTTGGGCGGAGGCGGCGGCTGGATGATAAGATCGGGATCGCCCCGAACGATGCCGGCCGCCAGCGCCTGGGTGAAGATGTCGTCCAGCCGCTGGACGCCCTCATTCATCATCCTTGGCAGATCGTCACTGTTCCTGGCGGTAAGCTCGAAACTTCCCAGCGTTCGGCCGTCGGGTCCGAACCGGCCGATAAACAGCGCCTTGCTCGGGCCGCCGGGATAGAGTCGGTCCAGTCTCACCTCTGCAACCAGGATGTTTGCCGCGCCATAAAGGTCGAGCACATTCCTCCACCATCCACGGCCCGGCCGCCTGGTCTGCGCTGCGTTGACCAGAAGCGGATCCACTCCAAGGCCGCTGACGCGGACATAATCGATCGCGCTTTGCGACGTTCGGAACTGGGCCCAGGCCCGCTGCCACGGATTGCGAATTTCGACGCTGGTCGCGGCACCACCTGATACCAGCACCGGGATCAACAACATCGGCGCCGACCGGCGAACCTCACCAGCAAGACCCAGCAGTTCGCCGGCTCGCGTGCGGTCGAACAGCAGGCCAAGCGTCGCAATATAGCGGTTGGGTCCAATCTGCTCCCGTTCGACGACAATCGAGCTGACCAGATTGTCCAGGGTCGAATCCGACAAATTCGGAGCCTGGCTTGCCGGCTGCTTGTTCATTTTAGCCCAAAGCGCCTTGAAGCCTTCGCGCTGAGCGATCCGCCAGCCGGCATAGCGAGCGGAATCTGCGTCCTTGCCACCAACGTCCACCTTGATTCCGCTGATTTCCAAGGTTCCGGTGCTGTCGACCGGCAGGATTCCGCGTTCCCCGCTTTCCATTTGCGCGACCAATGCCCCGCCCATTCCGGCAAGGGCGAGCAGGGCAGCAGCGATGATGACGGCAGGCCGACGAAGAAACATCTGCGCGCTTTTGGCGACAATGGCGTGGAAATCCAAGTCAGATATGGCTAGTCGCCCGCCGCATGACGCAAAAGCCACTCACTTATGCCGATGCCGGCGTATCGATTGCCGCCGGCAATGCCCTGGTGAAGGCCATTGCGCCGCTAGCGAAAGCGACGGCCCGGCCCGGCGCCAATGCCGAGCTCGGCGGATTCGGCGGCTTTTTCGACCTCAAGGCGGCGGGCTATGAAGATCCGCTGCTGGTGGCCGCAAATGACGGGGTTGGTACCAAGCTCAAGCTGGCGATCGATTTTGGCAAGCATGACGGAGTCGGCATCGACCTGGTCGCGATGTGCGCCAACGATTTGATCGTCCAGGGCGCCGAGCCGCTGTTCTTTCTCGACTATTATGCCACGGGGAAACTCGACAACCAGGTCGCTGCGGCAGTGGTTGCCTCGATCGCCGAGGGATGTCGCCAGGCCGGTTGCGCGCTGATCGGCGGCGAGACAGCCGAAATGCCCGGCATGTATTCCGACGGCGACTATGACCTCGCCGGCTTCTGCGTCGGCGCGGTCGACCGGGCCAAGGCGCTGACCGGGACCCGGGTTGCGCACGGCGACGTGATCCTCGGGCTCGCCAGCTCGGGCGTCCATTCCAACGGCTTTTCGCTGGTACGCCGCCTGATCGAGGTCAACGGCTGGAAGCTCGACCGCCCGGCCCTGTTCGACCAGGAGCGGCTGCTTGGGCATGCGCTGCTCGAGCCGACGCGAATCTATGTGAAAAGCCTGTTGCCATTGGTGCGCGAGGAAAAGATTGGCGCGCTGGCCCACATCACCGGTGGCGGACTCCTGGAAAATATTCCGCGCGTGTTGCCGGAGGGTGCCCATGCGGTGGTCGAAGCGGACAGCTGGTCCCTGCCTCGCCTGTTCGCCTTCCTCCAGGCCGGCGGCGCGATCGAACCGGGTGAGCTGGCGCGGACGTTCAACTGCGGCATCGGGATGGTGGCGATCGTCGCGCCGGAAGATGCCGCCGAAGTGACCGAGCAGCTGGAAGCGGCGGGCGAGACGGTGCATCGCATCGGCCGGATCGAGCCGGGCGAGACCGGCTGCACGGTGAGGGGCAGCGCCGACACCTGGAGTGCGCTCGAAGACTGGTCGGCAAGCCACCATGGCTGAGCGGTCGCAGGTCGCGGTGCTGATTTCCGGCCGCGGCTCGAACATGGCCGCGCTGATCTATGCATCCCGAGCCGACGACTGTGCCTTTGAAGTGGCGCTGGTCACCGGGGACAAGCCAGATGCACATGGCCTTGAAATCGCCAGCGCGGAGGGCGTGCCGGTTCACCCGCTCGATGCCAAATCGCTTGGTGCGGGCTATTGGGACGAGCTTCAGCTCTTGCTGGAGAAGGCCGGAATCGACCTGGTCGCGTTGGCGGGGTTCATGCGGATCATCCCGGACGATTTCGTGACCAAATGGGCGGGACGGATGGTCAACATCCACCCCTCGCTGCTGCCCAAGCACAAGGGCCTCAACAGCCACGAAGCCTGCCTGGCCGCCGGGGACAAGCGGAGTGGCGCGACGGTTCACCTGGTCACGTCCGAACTGGATAGCGGCGACATCCTCGGCCAGGTGGAGGTCGCGGTACTTCCCAACGACACCGCCGACACGTTGGCCGAGCGCGTGTTGGTGGCAGAGCACCAGCTCTATCCGCGCGTGCTTGGCCAATATCTTGGCCGCACCCAAGATTTCGAGTGGATCACCAGCAAGGTGGGCGAACTGGCGCTCACCCTCCCTGAAACAAGCTATCAGACCAGCCATGGCTCGCCCGGCTGGAAGGTTGGGGCGAAGAGCAGCAGCAAGTTCTTCGCCATCATGTGGAACCGGCACCATGGCGAGGAATCGATCGGCGTGCTGGTCAAATGCAGCGGTCAGGACGAGATGGCCCAGCTGATCGAGGCCGAGCCGGCCCTCTACTTCCGACCTGCCTATTATGGCCCATCCGACTGGATCGGCATCGCGCTCGATCGGCCGCGGGTGGACTGGGACCATGTCGCCGCATGGCTGCAGCGCAGCTGGCAGGCGGTGGCCCCGCCCCGCCTGACCAAAATGGCGCGCGCCGCCGACGAATTCTGATCGACGGCCCCTTCGGCTCAAAGTAACTTCGCGCCTGAAACGAGGGGAGCGAAACAATGATCGCCTTGCTGATCTTTGCCGAAGCGGCCGCGATGCCGATGCCGGCCTTCCTTTCCGGTTGCTGGGAACAAAGGGCCGAAGCCGGGCAATGGACCGAGGAATGCTGGACCGACACGCGCGGCGGGGTGATGATCGGCGCAGGCCGTACCGGAAAGGGCGACGTTGTCGAGCATTGGGAATGGATGCGGATCGAGCGGGGTGCCGATGGCAGCGTGACTTTCTACGGCTCGCCCAAAGGTGCGCCCGCGGTCGGCTTCAAGGCCAGTGATGCCGACGGCAAGTCGGTCACCTTCGTTAACGCCGCCCACGACTATCCGCAGCGCGTTCGCTATGTCGCGACCGATACCGGCCTCGACGCCGAAGTTTCGTTGGCGGACGGGAGCAAAGCCGAACGGTGGAGCTACAAACGCACGGCCGGGGCCGCTAAATAACCACCCAACCGAAGTGAGTTTGCTTGTCGATGAGTGAAATTTCCGGAACCGAAGCCAAGAAGCGTTCGAGACTGCGTTGGGTGACGCTCGGCGAATCCATCGCCATTGCCGCGCTCATCATCTCCGGCCTCGGCCTGTGGCGAGAATTTACCAAGCCGGATGACAAGCCGGTCGTGGTCGAGAAGACGTCCTCGATACCGCTGACGCTGCGCGGCCGTGCCCAGGATGAGGGCCGCTCGCTCGAAATCACACCGGTCGAGAATAGTCACGCGCTGCAATCGCTGACGATCACGGCAGGCGCGTCGAAGATCGAGCTGGGCAGCGACGGCGCCCTTGATGCCAAGACCGTCGAAGATGCGCTCGGCAAATCCGTTGAGAAAGACGAAGCGACGCATCGCCTTCGTGTGCGGATCGAAGCCAAATATGTCGAAGCCGGCGCGGACAAGACCGCCACCGGCTCCTACATGCTTGCATATAGATGGGAGGGAGGCGGCCTGTTGGGCGGCCGCTCGCTCCGGTTGGCCGGGCTCAGCCGTTAGCCGACGATCTCGACATCGTTGAAAAAGAAAGCAATTTCGATCGCCGCATTCTCGTCGCTATCCGACCCGTGGACCGAATTGGCCTCGATCGATTCAGCGTAGAGCTTGCGGATTGTGCCATCGGCGGCGTCGGCCGGGTTAGTAGCGCCCATCACGTCGCGGTTGCGCTTCACCGCATCCTCGCCCTCGAGGACCTGAACCACCACCGGGCCGGAGGTCATGAAGGTGCACAGGTCGTTATAGAACGGCCGTTCCTTGTGGACCGCGTAAAAGCCTTCGGCCTGGTCGCGGGTCATGTGAATCCGCTTTGACGCGATTACGCGCAGGCCCGCTTCTTCCAACAGCTTGGTGACCGCACCGGTCAGGTTGCGGCGGGTGGCGTCGGGCTTGATGATCGAAAAGGTGCGGGTAACCGCCATTGGGAAGCTCCAGGATTGTCAGGGGTTGGAATTGGCCGCGCCCCTAGCGGCTCAGCCCTTCTTCGTCCAGCGCCCGTCTTCCAGCGCCCAATAATTGCGCTCGACGCCATCACGGCCAGCAAGCAATTTCCAGGCCAGACGCGCGCCTTCCAGCGAATCTCCATCAAATAGATAAAAGGCGCGGTCGTATCCCAGGGCCGCCTCGCGCCATTCGCCGTCGGCGATCAGCATGTTGCGTGCAAGATTGGGCGCGTCGGTTCCGGTCGAGAGCAGGATCGGCTGGGCGGCGTCGTCCGCCCCACCTGACAAGCCATGCGGCAGGAAACTGGCCGCGCCCTGGTCCCAGAGCTGACGATCGAGCCTCGCCAACAATGCTTCGTCGTCCGCGACGACCAGCAGCCGCTGCTGCTCGCCCAACAATTTGCCGGCGATGGCGCCAATGACAGTGTCGGGCTGCGCGGTGCCGAGCTGATAGAAGTCGACGCGCACCGTTCCCGATCAGCCCTCGGCCGTGTCGGCGATGTACTGGTCGAGCAGCCGAACGCCGTAGCCGGTCGCGCCCTTGTCGTAGGTCGGCTTGGCCTTGTCCGACCAGGCCATGCCGGCAATGTCGAGGTGCGCCCATGCGACACCGTCATCCACGAAGCGCTTGATGAACTGGGCGGCGGTGATGGAACCGGCCTCGCGCGGACCGACATTCTTCATGTCAGCGATCTGACTGTCGATCAACCGGTCATAAGCGTCGGCCAGCGGCTGGCGCCAAAGCTTGTCGCCGCTTGTGTCCGCAGCCTTGATGAGCGCCGCGGCCAAGATCTCGTCGTTCGCGAAGATGCCGGCATATTCATGGCCGAGCGTGATCACCATTGCCCCGGTCAGGGTAGCGAGATCGACGATTGCCTTGGGCTTGATGTTCTGCTGGGTCCAGGTGATCGCATCACACAGCACCAGCCGGCCTTCGGCGTCGGTGTTGATCACTTCGACCGTCTGTCCAGACATCGTAGTGACCACGTCGCCCGGCCTCTGGGCGTTGCCGTCGGGCATATTCTCGACCAGCCCGCAGATGCCCACGACATTGGCCTTGGCTTTACGACCCGCCAGCGCCTTCATCGCGCCGACCACCGCGCCGGCGCCGCCCATGTCCCACTTCATCGCTTCCATGTTCTGGGCCGGCTTGATCGAAATGCCACCGGTGTCGAAGGTCACGCCCTTGCCGACGAAGGCGACCGGAGCGTCACCGTCTTTGCCGCCGTTCCATTTCATCACCAGCAGCTGGGGCGCGCGGACCGAGCCCTGGGCGACGCCAAGCAGGGCGCCCATGCCAAGTTTGGCCATTTCGTCGGCGCCAAGAACCTGGACGTCGAGGCCAAGTCCCTTGACGCTCTCCTTGACGCGCTCGACGAACGTTTCGGGGTAAATGATGTTGGGCGGCTCGGTGACCAGCTCGCGGGTCAGCGACACGCCGTCGACGACCGCAGCGTAGCGGCTGGCATAGCGATCTTCACTGCCAGGTGCGCCGCCGACGATGATGATGCTGGTGAGAGTCGGCTTCTGCTTATCCTTCAGCTTGGTGCGGTAGCGATCGTAGCGCCAGCTGCGCAGCGCCGCGCCCAGCCCAACGCGAGCTGAAGCGTCGGCATCCAATCCCAAACCCGTAAGGTCAATCACGGCCTGCGTTTCACCAGAAGTCAGGAGCCGCGCGACGGCAGCGCCGCCCAGCTTCTCCGGCGCATCGCCAGCCTTGGCATCATCGCCAGTACCAATCACCAGCAGCCGGCGGCCACCATCGCTGTCGAGGAAGGTTTCGGCCACTCCGCCAGTTTCGCCTTCGAACCGGTTCCGCTTCAGCGTGCCTTCAACGGAGGCCTTGGCGGCGCCGAGGCTGTCGAGGCCAGGCCGCAATGTACCGGCGGCAGGGAGCACCAAAGCGAAATCGCCGGTCGGGCGAGTGTCGGAAAAGCGGATTTCCATGGAATTCCTCAACATGACTCAGGACGAAGTTGGGGCTCCTTAAGCTGTGCACCGCATCATGGCAAAGGGTCGCATGGCCGCCTTTGTCGCCAAAGGCGCATTGCCGCCGTCGACCCAAGGTGCAATAGGCTGGGCATCTACCCTTTTTCGGACCTTGCGGGGCGAGTTGGCAGTGCGATCGATTGGCCTGTGTTTGACGGCGCTCCCAATGCTCCTTTCCCTGTCCGCCACGGCAGTGGCGCAGGAGGCGGTACCGGCGCCAACGGCGGCCCAGCCGGCGGCTGAGCCAACGATCGACTTCAGCGCGGACCAGGTAACCTACGACACCAACGCGGAGTTGGTGACAGCCGAAGGCCGGGTAAGAATGTCGCGCGACGGCAATTACCTTGCTGCGGATCGCGTCAGCTGGGATCGCAACAGCGGCCGCGTCGTCGCTGAGGGGAATGTCGTTGCGGTTAATCCGGCCGGCGATAAGCTGATCGGCGATCGGGTCGACCTCACCGAATCGCTCAAGGACGGCACTGTCGAGAACCTGCTCATCGTGCTCGAAAGCGGCGGACGGATTGCGGCAGTCAGAGGCACTCGGACCGGAGACCAGATGGAGCTGGTCAATGCGGTCTATTCAGCCTGCCCGGTCACAACCGAAACCGGCTGCCCCAAAGAGCCGAGCTGGAAGATTACTGCCGCGCGCGTAACCCGCGATGAGACGACCGGCCGAATCCGTTTTGCGAGCGGGCGTCTGACCATCCTCGGCGTAACGTTACCGCTGCTGCCAATATTCAGCATTGGAGACGGTTCTCAAAAAGGGGGATTTAGCGGCGCGCTCGTGCCGGGCATTCGCCTCGACCACAACAATGGGCTGGAATTGAGCCTGCCTTATTATTGGCGGGTCGATCGCAACCGCGACCTCACGGTAACCCCTCACATCTTCACCAGCTCGGCACCGGCGCTCGAAGCACGATGGCGGCATCTGACGTCGATAGGCGCCTATCAAATTGGCGCATTCGTCACTTACGGCGACATTCCCGATCCTGATGAATTCGACCTCACGCCAACAGACCGAAAAGGGATCCGCGGCTATTTCGAGGCGAATGGACGATTCCAGCTCGACCCGAACTGGACGGTGAAGGGCTCGCTCAGGGCAGCGACGGACAAGACCGTTGCACGACGGTACGACCTCACCCGCGACGACCGCCTGCGCAACTTCGTCAGCGCCGAGCGCATCGATCTGGATAGCTATGTCGCGATCGAAGGCTGGGCCTTCCAGGGCCTTCGGAGCACCGACAAGCAGGAGCGGATTCCGATTGCGCTCCCCGCCATCGACGCGCGCCTGCGCCTCGATGACCCCATTCTGGGGGGGCGCGTCGAATTTCAAGCCAACAGCCTGGCGATACTGCGAGACGAGGGACAGGACACGCAGCGCGCCTTCGCCAGCGCGCGTTGGGACCTCCGCCGGCTGACCAGAATGGGCCAGGAGCTGACTCTTACCGCCTTTGCCCGCGCCGATGCCTATCATTCGGACGAGGCCGAGGAGACGATCGTCGACATCTATCGCGGCCAGAACGGCTGGGAATTCCGCGGCATCGGTGCGCTTGCGGCAGATCTCAAATGGCCGTTGGTGGGACCGTTGTGGGGCGGAACGCAGCGGCTGACGCCGCGAATCCAACTGGTTTTCTCGCCAAGCACCAAAAACCTGGACATCCCGAACGAGGATGCACGGGCGGTCGACCTTGAAGACAGCAACCTGTTCGCGCTCAACCGCTTTCCCGGATATGACCGGTGGGAAGACGGGTCGCGCGTAACCTATGGGCTTGAATGGGCCTATGACCGGCCAAAATGGTCATTCTACAGCGTCGTGGGCCAGAGCTACCGACTCTCACGCGAACCAACCATATTCCCCAACGGCACCGGGCTCACCGGTCGGTTTTCCGACATCGTTGGCCGAACCCGTGTCCGTTATGGCCGCCTGATCGATTTCACGACCCGCTTTCGCATCGACAAGGACAATCTTGCACTTCGCCGGGGTGAGTTCGACCTTACCGTCGGCGATGATCTCACCTACATCCAGGCAGGTTATTTGCGCCTGAATCGCGACATTTCCACCGCGATCGAGGATTTGCGCGACAAGGAAGAGTTGCGCCTGGCCGTTCGATTGCAGTTCCACCGCTACTGGTCGGTGTTCGGATCCACGGTCCTGGACCTCACCGGCAAGGAAGAGGACCCGCTCAGCCTGGCGGATGGTTTCGACCCTGTGCGCCATCGCCTGGGGATAACTTATGAGGACGAGTGCCTTGAGCTTGGCGTGGCGTGGAAGCGCGACTATGAGCGGATCGGGGAGTTCCGCAAGGGCAGCACTTTTTCGATTAATTTCGCGCTCAAGGGCATCGGCCGCTAAGCTTCGGTTCAGCACCGGACGGTAAAGGCAACTTCCTATAGCGTTGGCGACAAAGGGATTTTGAGGGTGGCAGTGAAGTTTTTTAGGGTTTCGGCCCGTCTGGCGCAGACGGTTCCTATGGCAATTGGTTTGGCGATCGCGACCGCGGGAGTGGCGCAGGAGGCTGCGCCAGACGTCGACACCGCAGCGAACCTGAAGCTGCCGGAGAATCCCCAGCTGTTCGGCAACGCACTGCGCGAGGTCGTCAAGGCCATGGTCATCGTCAACGGCGAGGTCATTACGCAGACCGATATCGATCAGCGCCTGGCATTGATGGCGATTGCCAACAACGCGCCAATCCCCGCCAATGAGATCGAGCGTTTGCGTCAGCAGGTGCTCAGCAACCTGATCGACGAAACGCTGCAGATCCAGGCAGCGAAAGCCGAAGAGATTGAGATCACCGATGCGGACATCGACAAAACGGTCGAGCGTGTCGCTGGCAATGTGAAGCAAACGCCGGCCCAGATGGCCGATTATCTGAAGACGCGCGGATCTTCGATCCGTTCGATTCGTCGTCAGATCCAAGGCGAAATCGCGTGGCGCCGACTGCAATCGAAGAAGATCGAAAGCACGGTCAGCGTCGGAGACGAAGAAGTTCAGGCAGTCATCAAGAAGCTGGAGGCATCGAAGGGCGCAGAGGAGTTCCGGGTCGGCGAAATCTTCCTTTCCGCCAACAGCAGCAACGATGCCGAAGTTCAGGCCAATATGGCCAAGCTGTTCAGCGCCCTGCAGCAGGGCGGCTCGTTTGTTGGTTACGCCCGTCAATTCTCGCAATCGTCATCTGCGGCGGTGGGCGGCGACCTTGGCTGGATGCGGCCCGAACAGCTGCCGGATCAATTGGCCAATGCAGTTCGCCAGATGCGCCCCGGCACGATTTCGCAGCCGATCAAGGTGCCGGGTGGATATTCGATCGTCGCGGTGCAGGACGTACGCAAGATTTTGACGGCCGATCCGCGCAACTCCCTGCTGACTCTGAAACAGATCACGGTCAATTTCCCCAAGGGCACAACGCGCCAGCAGGCCGAGCCGACGGTGGCGCGCTTCGCGCAGGGTGCGGCCAACATAGGCGGTTGCGGCGGAGCGGACAAAATCGCGAGTGAGTTCAACGGCGAAGTGGTCGAATCGGACAACGTCAAATTGCGCGACCTGCCAGCAGCGCTCCAGGACATGATGCTGAACATGCAGGTCGGCCAGGCCACCCGCCCCTTCGGATCGATCGAAGAAGGCGTTCGCACGCTGGTGTTGTGCGGACGCGATGTGGTCGATCCGTCGGCGCCGAGCTTTGACCAGGTCTATGCGCAGCTCAACGAAGAGCGGGTCAATCTCCGCTCGCGCCGTTACCTCCGCGATCTTCGCCGTGACGCGGTGATCGACTTCCGTTAAGGCGGGCCACAATGGCCACCAGCTATCGACCACTGGCGGTTTCGCTGGGCGATCCCGCGGGCATTGGGCCGGAAGTGGTCGGCAAATGCTGGGACCATCGTTCCCGCTTCAACCTGCCGCCCTTCGTTGCGATTGGCGATCCGCGCAGTCTTGCTGCCGTATGGGATGGTCCGATCGCGACCATCGACGACCCGCGGGAGGCAGACAGCGCCTTTGACGTAGGTCTCCCAATCCTGCCGATCGCATCGGCCGAGGCGGATATTCCTGGCCATCCAACGGTCGCTGGTGCGCACTGCTCGCTGGATGCGCTGGAGCTGGCCGTAGGACTTGCAAGGTCGGGATCGGCCGCGGCCGTGGTGACCGGCCCTGTTTCCAAGCATCAGCTCTACGGAATTGGCTTCACCCACCCCGGCCAGACCGAGTTCGTCGCGGAGCGCTGTGGAGTTTCGCCCGGCAATGTAGCGATGATGCTCGCCGGACCGACGCTGCGCACGGTGCCGGTCACGACGCACATCCCGTTTGCCGAAGTGATCGACGCCCTGTCACCCAGTCTGATCGAAGCGCGCGGCCGTGCGGCATTGCGCGGCCTCCAGCGCAATTTCGGCATAGCCGATCCTCGCCTGGCGGTCGCTGGAATCAATCCCCACGCCGGCGAAGGAGGATCGCTCGGCCGTGAGGAGATTGAGCTCATCATGCCGGCGATCGATGCGCTTAGGGCCGAAGGATGGCGAGTGACTGGCCCATTGCCGGCGGACACCATGTTCCATGCCTCGGCCAGGGCCAGTTACGACGCGGCACTGTGCATGTACCATGACCAGGCCCTGATCCCCTTGAAAGCGCTGCATTTCGAGGAGGGAGTCAATATTACCCTCGGCCTGCCGATCATCCGCACCGCTCCCGACCATGGCACGGCGTTCGACATCGCCGGCCAGGATCTGGCCGATCCAAGGGCAATGGCTGCGTCGATTCGGGTTGCAGCCGAGTGCGTGATCCACCGCGCTGCAGTGGCCGCCTGAACGTCAGTGCCGGAGCCACTGCGCGACGTCATTGCCCGGCACGGGCTTCAGGCAACCAAGTCACTTGGCCAGAACTTTATCCTCGATCGTCAATTGCTGGCCCGTATCGCTGCAATTCCCGGCCCGCTGGAAGGCAAGACGGTTTATGAGGTCGGGCCGGGCCCAGGCGGACTGACGCGGGCCCTGCTCGACGGGGGCTCCAGGGTCGTCGCGGTCGAGCGCGACCGGCGCTGCCTGCCTGCACTGGCGGAGCTGGAAGTCGAGTATCCGAGGCAGCTTCGGATCATTTCGGGAGACGCACTGCAAGTCGATGAGCGGACGGTAGCGGGCGACGGAGCACATATTGTCGCCAATCTTCCCTACAATGTCGGCACCGCGCTCCTGTTGCGCTGGCTCGGCGATCCCTGGCCGCCCTGGTGGTCGTCGCTGACTTTGATGTTCCAGCGAGAAGTGGCTGAGCGGATCGTAGCCAAGCCGGGCAGCGAGCATTACGGCCGGCTGTCGATTGCAGCGCAGTGGCGATCGGCGCCGCGGATTGCGATGGCGGTGCACCGATCATCTTTCGTTCCGCCGCCCAAGGTGGCGTCGGCCGTCGTCCATATCTCGCCAGCTACCGAGCCCAAGGGAGTCGATCTGACTGTCCTTGAAAGGCTAACCGGAGCCGCGTTCGGCCAACGTCGCAAAATGCTTCGATCGAGCCTGAAGGCCGTTCCCGGCGCGCTTGAAACGCTGGAATCGCTCGGCATCGACGCCGAGCGCCGGGCCGAGACGGTCAGCGTCGATGAATTTGTCGCGCTCGCGCGCGCTTTGTCCTAATTCTTCTTGGGAACTTCAGGCGGCTTGGCGGCTGCCAGCGCCGGGCCCTTGGCGATAGCGGTCGACAATACCGCAACCTGCGGGCAGCCGGCGGTGCCGCACAACTGCTGCAGCTTGGCGAGATTGTCCTTGGCTCGCGGCAGCGCTCCCAGCTCGACCATCGCTTCGCCCTGAACTGCCAGCGCATCCCGGTCAGTGGGCTCGAGGGCCAAAGCCTTGTTGGTGAGGCGGATCGCCTGGCCGTACAGCTTTTCCTTGATCGCAACCTTGGCCATTACCGTGAAGGCGGCGCGGTTCTTGGGGTCGACTACAAGCGCCGTTTCCAGCGCATCATCAGCCTCAATAAACTTGCCCTGTGCGAGCAGCGCTTCACCCTGCTTCATCAGGGCCACTGACTGAGGCGCAATCTGGTCATCGGGCCGCTGGCCGACCACTGCCATCGGCAAGGTCGAGGCGGCCAGCCCAAGGCACAGCACAAACGGAGTCAGGCGCATCACAATCTCCAACCAATCGCGCCCGCCTATCATGATCGAACGAAACGCGCGACGAAAAAGCCATCGGTGGCGTCATGTCCCGGAGTCAGGAGCCTTCCCGGCCCGTCGGCACGTCCGCCATCGAAGGGGATATCCTGCACCAAGCAAGATGAATGGCGCCCTAAGAAGTTCCGCGCCTGGTCTGCCCCTTCTGCACGGATGATCGAGCAAGTGGCATAAACCAGCGCGCCACCCGGCCGCACCAAGGGCACGGCGAGGTCGAGCAATCGTTGCTGCAGCCTGACCAAGCGATCGAGCCGTTGGGACGTCAGCCGCCACCGGCCCTCAGGGTTGCGCCGCCAGGTGCCCGAGCCGCTGCATGGCGCATCCACCAGGACGATATCACATTGACCCTCCAGATCGGCGAGTTGGGCTGTTTCGCGGCCGCCATCAATCAGACGCGTATCGATTGTAGCGCGAGCCCGCTCGGCGCGCGGCGAAAGTTGGGCCAAACGGGATCGGTTGGTGTCGGAAGCGATGATTTCCGCGTTGGGAGCGGCCGCAGCAAGAGCCAGCGACTTGCCCCCTGCCCCAGCGCAAAGGTCCAGAATGCGCAGGCCGTCGGCCGGCTGGCAGGCCAGCGCGATCAATTGGCTACCTTCATCCTGTACCTCGATCAGGCCGTCGGCGAAGGCGGGATGGCTATCGATGCGGCTGTCGGCAGCCAGGCGAATGCCCCACGGACTCAGGCTGGTCGGCAGCGCGTTCTCGATCTGACCAACGAGCTCCTCGCGGTTTGCCCGGGCGACATTCACCCGAATGTCGAGAGGCGCACGCTCAAGCAGGGCCGGCCATTCGTCGTCCGTCACATGATCCGACAGCAGCGGTCGCACCCAATGCGGGATCAGCGATGCCGGCGCAGGCGACTCAGCGGCTTCGCGTACAGAGGGCCCGTGCGGCGATCCGTCGAACAGATCGAGCAACACGGCATCTTCGTCGGCCAGGCCAATCATCGCCGCACGGCCGCTTGCCGGCGGCTCGCCGCTGCGGCGAATGGCGCGGAACACCAGTTCGCGCACTGCGCGGCGGTCCTTCGATCCGGCATAGCGGCGGGTCTTGAAGTAGCGCTGGACGATCGTATCGGCCGGCGCACCGTCATCGCGGGTTGAGGCAATCACCTCATCGAGGATCTCGATCGCCGCCTGGACTCGAGCCGCCGGCGTCATCGCCTACCGCGTCGGGTAATTCGGCGCCTCGCGGGTGATGGCAACGTCATGAACGTGGCTCTCGCTAAGGCCCGCATTGGTGATCCGGACGAACTTCGCTTTTTGCTGCAGCTCGGCGATGGTGGTCGAACCGGTATAGCCCATCGCCGCCTTCACCCCGCCAACCAGCTGATGAATGACGTCACGGACTGGTCCCTTGTAGGGCACTTGCCCCTCAATCCCTTCGGGAACGAGCTTCAGCTGGTCCTTGATGTCCTGCTGGAAATAGCGGTCCGCCGAACCGCGAGCCATGGCCCCTACCGATCCCATGCCACGGTACGCTTTGTAGGCGCGGCCCTGGTAAAGGAAGGTTTCGCCAGGCGCTTCCTCGGTCCCGGCGAGCAGCGATCCGACCATCACCGTCGATGCGCCGGCTGCAAGCGCCTTGGCGATATCTCCTGACGTGCGGATGCCGCCGTCGGCGATGACGTGGACGCCTCGTTCTGCTGCCGCCTTCGAGGCCGCCATGATGGCCGACAGTTGCGGTACGCCAACGCCGGCAACGATTCGCGTGGTGCAGATTGAGCCCGGCCCGATGCCGACCTTGATCGCGTCCGCGCCGGCGTCGGCCAGCGCCTTGGCGGCCTCGGACGTGGCGACGTTGCCAGCTACGACCTGCACGCTGTTCGACAGACCCTTCACCCGCTCGACGGCCGCTCCGACTTCGCGGTTGTGGCCGTGAGCGGTGTCAATGACGATGCAGTCGACTCCGGCTTCGATCAGCGCCTCCGAACGTTCAAAGCCCTTGTCGCCAACGGTGGTAGCGGCAGCCACGCGCAGGCGACCCTGGGCATCCTTTGTAGCTAGCGGCGAAGCGACTGCCTTCTCGATATCCTTGACCGTAATCAGCCCGACGCAATGGTGCTGGTCGTCGACCACCAGCAGCTTTTCGATCCGTCGCTGGTGCAGGATGCGGCGCGCAACCTCCTGGCTGGTGCCGAGGCCGACCGTCGCCAAATTGTCCCTGGTCATCAGTTCGCTGACAGGCTGGTTCGGG
>Ga0207706_10000186_pt1 | contig 69567 bp, 72 predicted proteins | sample KBSC53metaG_FD_184318 | JGI IMG/M metagenome (GOLD analysis project Ga0207706, IMG submission 184318) | Corn rhizosphere microbial communities from Kellogg Biological Station, Michigan, USA - KBS C5-3 metaG (SPAdes) (version 2) | ecosystem: Host-associated > Plants > Roots > Rhizosphere > Soil ... | reverse complement strand
CCTCATGGAACTCACTCCCGTCCAGCGCCGCATTCGCGACTTCTACTTCAAGGAAGGGCTCGGTGCGCCACCCGACGTCACGCACGTCCATCGCCCGAACCTGGTGCCCGACCAGCAGCTCTTCTCGCTCGAGCATCTGCGCCGTCACCTGAACGATCCGCTGTTCGACCTGGACTACGTGAATCTCTTCCAGGCGGGCAAGCCGGTCGACTTGTCGTCGGCGGGTCTCTACAAGCTCGTGCAGAAGCGCAAGATCCGCTTCGTCGACCGGCGCGTGCTGCAGCAGCATTTCGAGCGCGGCGCCGCGTGCGTGCTGGAGGGGCTCGACATTCTCGAGCCCGAGATCAACGCGCTCGCGACGGCGCTCGACCGCGGGCGCACCGCGACGTTCTCCAACGCGACGGCCTTCTTCTCGCAGCGCGGACACGAGGCCTACCGCGGGCACGTCGACACCGACGACGTCCTCGTCATCCACATGGCCGGCGAGAAGCGCTGGTGGTTTCACCGCCGGCAGGCGCCGCGCCGCGTGAACCTCGCCGATCTGGACGCCGCGCAGATGGGGCCTGTCGAGGACGAGGTCGTGATGCGCCCCGGCGACGTGCTCTATCTCCGCAATTACACGCCGCACCGAGTCGAGACGCTTTCACCGTGCTCGCTCCACGTTTCCTTCGACCTGTGCGACCGCCAGCCGAGCATCGAGATCGCGCTGCAGACGCTGCTGCGCCACTACGACCGCGACGCGAGCCCGCGGTCGACGCCGCCGCTCGAGGATCTCGAGAAACTGTTCCGGCTGAGCCGCACGCCCGCGTACGGCGCCGAGATCGCGCAGGCACAGGCCGGCGAGGACGCCGGGCACGCCGAATTCCGCAGCCTGCTCGCGCAGAATCGCGTCACGTACCTGGATCGGTTCGTGACGGCCGAGCGTGTGTCTTCCGGGCAGCCTCCGCATCGATCCGATACACACACTTGACGCCGTCCCAGTCGGCGCAGATTTCCGAGAGGTCGATCTCGGCCACGGGCACGACGTCGGCCGCGAACGTGGGCGACTTCCCGAATCGCAGGTACGTGCCGTCGGGCGCGGCGGTCAGCGCAACGCCGTGGCGGCTCGCGTAAGCGCCGAACGGCACAAGCATGCCGTTCTCCCAGATTTCCACGAGCCGCCGGTATTCCTGCGGAAGCTGCGGGCGCAACTCGTCGGCGTCGATCTTCGCGATGGCGTCCGCTCGCAGCACGCGCATGACTTCGCGCACGACGGCGAGCTTGGCGCCGAAGTAAAGCCACGCGACCTGGCTGTAGACCAGGTCGAACGTGTCGTCCGGGAACGGCAGGCCGTTCGCCACGTCGCCGAACGCAAGCGTCGGGAGATCGCGCACATCCGGCGTCGCGCCGAGCAGCCCGCGCTCGCGCGCGTTGCGCAGCAGGATGTCGGCGTTGCCGTCGTCGGGCAGGTGGTTCATGCCGTGCAATTCGGCGCGCTTGCCGTACCGTGTCGCGAGCTCGAGCAGTGCGGTGCCATAGCCACAGCCGAGCTCGAGCACGCGCACGGTGTCGCGCTTCGCGAGCCGCTCGTCGATCTCGTCGACGATGCCGCCGACGGTGCGCGCGAGATCGCTTACGCCGCGGCCGCGATGCGCGAGCTTTTCCCGATAGTGCGCGTCACGCAGCACGGGTGCTTTTGTCGACGGCCACGCTCGGTACGCCTTGCGCTGCGATTTCCGTCGCCGCGACCAGCGCCGCGAGTTGCGCGGCATCGGCGATCGCGTAATAGGTCACCGGATCGGCGCGCCCGCGCACGGTCACCGTGTGCTCCGGAAAGGCCGACAGGTCCACGCCAGCGGCGTGGGCGCAGGCTGCGGAGACGACCACCATGCATTCGCGATGCTTGGTCTCCGCCTCGAGCCGCGCCGCGACGTTCACCGTGTCGCCGAGCGCGGACAGGATCGGCGTCGCGGGCGGGCCCATCGTGCCGACGATCGCATCCCCCGCGTGGATGCCGATGCCTGCACGGAGCGGGCGGCCGAGATCGGCGGCCAGTGCGGCATTGATGCGCGCAAGCCGCGCCTCGATCGCCGCCGCGCCGCGCATTGCGTCGCGGCATCCGCGCGCAACGCCGGTTTCCGTCCCGTACAGTGCCATCAGGCCGTCGCCGTTGAACGTCGAGTAATAGCCGCCCGTGTCGCGCAGCGCATCGGCCATTTCGGCAAAAAACCGGTTCAGGATGAAGAACACGTCGTACGGCATCCGCTGCTCGCCAAGCCGGCTCGACTCGCGGAGATCGACGAACATCACGGCGACGGCGCGTTCGCGGCCGGCCGTCCGGTGAGTGCCGATGTCCGCCGGCGCGACGTGCGGCGGCAGAAGCGGCGTGACGTGCACGCTCTTCGTCGGCCGCAACTGGCACGCGAGACGCACGCCCGCGTCAGCCCCGATGCGCGCGAGCGCGGCCGCCTCGATCGGCTCGGCCGGGGGCAGATGGCGTGCGCCCTCGCCCACGCGGACGCGGCAGGTCGTGCAGCGCGCCCGGCCGCCGCAGACCGATGCGTGCGGAATGCCCGCATCGCGCAGCCCTTCGAGCAGCGAATACCCGACCGGGACCGTCAGCACACGGCCCGACGCGTGATGAATCCGGTAGCTCGCGCCACGCGCCCGTACCGCCCGCCGTGCGGCCCGGGCGAGCAGCACGAAGCCGAGCAGGCCGAGGTAGATCGCATAGGCCTGGTCTTCGCGCGTGGCGAGCCGTGCCTTCGCCTCGGGATCGACCTTGGTGCCGTCCCCGGGTGCGTACGCGTACGAGTCCGCAACGGTCGTCTCGCCGCGGGCTTCGGTCGCGAGACGCACGCCGGTTCCGAAGAGTCCGAGCAGCGCCAGCACAGGCAGCAGGATCGCGATCGGATACAGGATCGGCAGCGCGTTGCGGTACCAGCCCCGCAGGCGCAGCCAGAAGTGCATACCGATCGCCAGATGCGTCCACAGGATCACGACGAGCGCCGGATGCCGGATCAGCGCGACGGGGTTGTTCCAGATGCCGCTCACCACCGAGTGATAGCTCGGTTCGATGCCGAGGATCGACTGGGCGATGCGCGTGCCGAACACGTGCGGGATCAGGAGGACTGGAATCGCGAGCCCGAGCACGAGCTGAGCGAGCTCCCACCGTGGCATCCGCAGCGTCCGCCGGCGCCAGAGGGCGTACAGGCCGAGCGCTGCGTGGGTCAGCAGGGCGGAGTAGAGGGTCAGCGTGCCGAGCGGCGATTGCCAGATGGGCCTCAGCACGTCGAGAAGCGCCTGCTGCGCCCCGATCGAGAACACCCCGAGCGCGTGGTTTGTGAAATGCGCGGTGACGAAGACGGCGATGACGAGCCCGGTGATGTTGCGCAATCGCCGCACCGCGCCCGCCGTGCCGGGGCTCGAACGGATTGCAGGCAGTGCGGCGGTGCTCATGGGACCGATTGTCGGCTATCCTACGGGCCGCGCGCCACAGGACCGAGGGGAGCACCGTGGAACGACTCGACAATGCCCGGATACTGATCTACAGCCACGACAGCTTCGGGCTCGGTCACCTGCGGCGCTGCCGGGCGATCGCGCACGCGATCGTCGACCGCTACAAGGGTGTTTCGGTGCTGATCCTGTCGGGCTCACCGATCATCGGCAGCTTCGACTTCCTGCCGCGCGTCGATTTCGTCCGGATTCCGGGCGTGATCAAGTTGACGAGCGGGGAGTACCAGTCGCTCGGTTTGCACATAGACCTCGAGCAGACGATGGCGATCCGCGCCGCCATCATCCAGCAGACGGCCGAGAGCTTCCGCCCCGACCTGCTGCTCGTCGACAAGGAGCCGCTCGGCCTGCGCGGCGAGGTCGTGCCGACGCTCAAGATGCTGAAGGCACGCGGGGCGACGCTGGTGCTCGGCCTGCGCGACATCATGGACGAGCCGACGCTTCTGCTGCGCGAGTGGAAGCGCAAGAAGTGCCTGCCCGCGCTCGAGCACCTGTACGACGAGATCTGGGTCTACGGCCTCGCCGGCTTCGCCGATCCGCTGGAGGGCGTCGCGTGTCCCGCCGCGGTGCGCGCGAAGATGATCTACACGGGCTACCTGCGGCGCGCCGTGCCGCGCCTCACGAGGCCCGAGCCGCCGCCGCGGCGCGAACCGTACGTGCTCGTCACCGTGGGCGGGGGCGACGACGGCATGGCCGTGATCGACTGGGTGCTGTCGGCCTACGAGGCGGACCCCGGCATCCCGCTCGGCGCGGTGATCGTCACCGGACCGTTCATGGCACCCGAGCGGCAGCGCCACTTCCGCGAGCGCGCGGAGCGCCTGCGCGGAATCGAGGTGCTCACGTTCGACACGCACCTCGAGCTCTTGATGGAGCGGGCGATCGGCGTCGTCGCGATGGCCGGCTACAACACGTTCTGCGAGATCCTGTCGCTCGACAAGCGGGCGATCCTCGTGCCGCGCGTGCGGCCGCGGCGGGAGCAGGTGATGCGCGCGATGCGCGCGGCGTCGTTCGAGCTCGCCCACGCGCTCGACCCCGAGGGTCCGCGCGATCCCGCCGCGATGATCGCCGCGTTGCGTGGAATTGTCGATCAGCCGCTGCCGTCGGAACGCGGCGCCTCCGCGATGCTGAACGGCCTTGGCATCATCACCGATCTCGTCGCCGAGCGGGTGGGACAGCCGGCACGGCGCGTGCGCGCCGTCGCGGCCCAGCGTTGACCGTCCTCGTCTACGTCCAGCATCTGCTGGGCATCGGCCACCTGATGCGGGCGCGGCTGATCGCCGAAGCGCTCGCCGACCGCGGCTTCGACGTGCATCTGGTGAGCGGCGGCACGCCGATCGGTGGCCGCATTCCGCGCGGTGTTCGCATCGTCCAGCTCCCGCCGATCCGCGTGTCCGACGCGAGCTTCACGCCGCTGCGCGACGGCGAGTTCATGCCGATCGACGAGGCCTATCGCGAGCGGCGCCGGGGGCTGCTGCTCGCGGCCTTCGAGGCAGCCGCGCCCGACGCCGTGCTGTTCGAGACATTCCCGTTCGGGCGCCGCTCGCTGCGCTTCGAGCTCGTGCCGCTGCTCGAGCGCATCGAGGCCGCGCGTCCGCGGCCGCTCGTCGTGAGCTCGATTCGCGAGATCCTGCAGTTGCAGCACAGGCCCGAGCGCGAGCGCGAGATGCTGGCATGGGCCGCGCGCTGGTTCGATGCGGTCCTCGTCCATGGCGACCGCCGGTTCGCGCGCTTCGAGGATACGTTCTCGTTCGCAGCGGAGCTGATGCCGCCCGTGCGCTACACCGGCTTCGTGTTCGGGAGCGCGTTGCAGGCGCGGGCGACCGCAGGCGGATCGCGCGACGAGGTGGTCGTGTCCGCGGGCGGCGGTGGCGTTGGCGTCGAGCTGCTCGCGACGGCGCTTGCGGCGCAACCGCTTTCGGGACTGCGCGATCTGACGTGGCGCGTGCTCGCGGGCCCCAACATCCCCGAAGCGGGTGTCGCGCGTCTGCTCGCTGCCGCGGCGCCGAACGCGATCGTCGAACGCTCGCGCGCCGATTTCGCGGACCTGCTCACCCGCGCCTTCGTATCGATCTCGCAAGCCGGATACAACACGACGCTCGACGTCATCGCGAGCGGCGCTCGCGCCGTCATCGTGCCGTTCACCGGCAACGGGGAGACCGAGCAGCGCGCGCGCGGCGAGCGGCTCGCGCACTACCGGCTGGCGGAGATCCTCGACGACCGCTCGCTGACGCCGCACGTGCTCGCGCAGGCGGTCGACCGCGCGGCGGCACGCACGCAATGGGGCGAATGGGACTTCGACAGCGACGGTGCCGCACGCACGGCCGAGATCGTGACGGAGCTGATCGCCGCCCGCCGCGCACGCCCGGCGGTCCCGGCGGGACACGTGCATTGAGCGCTGTGTTCGACGTTCTCGCGCGCGAGCTGGACGCGTGGGGCGAGAAGGACATGCAGGCCACGCTGTGGTGGCGCGACGACGACGCCGAACGCGATTCGCCGCAGCTTCGGCGGCTGCTCGCGATCGCCCGCGCGCATGGCGTCCCGATTGCGATCGCGGCGATACCGGCGGGCGCGGATCGCACGCTCGCCGCGGCGATCGCCGACTGCCCGCCGGCAAGCGTGGTGCAGCACGGTTACGCGCACGCGAATCATGCGCCGGCCGGCGAGCGCAGCGCCGAGCTCGGCGCGCAGCGCAGCGTGCCCGAACGCGTCGCGGAGCTCGACCGTGGCCGCGAGGCGCTGCGCACGCTGTTCGCGCACCGATTCGTGCCCGTGCTCGTGCCCCCCTGGAACCGGATCGCCGGCGACCTGATCGGCGTGCTGCCGGGCGCGAACCTCCGCGGCCTGTCGTGCTTCGGCGCCCGCGTGTCGCGCGAGCCTGCGCCCGGCGTCGTGCAGGCGAATGCGCACGTCGACCTGATTGCCTGGCGGCGCGATCGCCGCTTCATCGGCATCGGCGCGGCGCTGCAGCGCCTGGCGGCGCATCTTCGCGCACGGCGCGAGGGTGAAGCGGACGCCTCGGAGCCTACCGGCATTCTCACGCATCATCGGGTTTTCGACGACGACGCGTTCGCGTTCGTCGACGCATGCTGCGACTTCCTGCGCGATCACCCGGCGGCGGCGTGGGTCGGCGTCGAGGCGATCTTCGGCGCTTCGCAGCTCACTTCCGGCCGATCAGCATGAAGCGCGTGTAGCGGCGCATCCTGCGCTCGCCGGCGAACAGCGTTTCGGCGAGCGGCGCCTGCGCGCGGAAGGCGGCGAGATCCGCAACGCAATTGACGTGCTCGGGGCAGGCGAAGTAATCGTTCGACTGCAGCACAAGCAAGCGGCCCTGGGGCACGCGCGCGTACCAGGCGCCGAAGTCGGGCAGGTGCTCGCAGCTCGTATTGACGATCAGGTCCGCCGCGCTCTCGCCCGCGTAGTCGAGGTCGAGCATGTCGGCGGTTCGCGCGGCGAACCGGCGGTCGCGTACGTGCGTGGCGTTCATCGATTCGGCGACCGGCGCGCAGCGCGGGTCGATATCGACGCTTTCGATGCGGCCGATCGCGAAGCGCGGGTCGTGCAGCAGCAGGGCCGCGAGCGCGCCGAACCAGCCGCCGAGAATCAGCACGCGGTCGAGCGCGGACGGCACGGTCGCATGCAGCGAGTCGACCAGCCAGCGCTTGCTCGCCATCTGGTTCTTGTTGAGGGCGACGGCAATGCCGGGTTCCTGATGCCGGGTGAGCGCGCCGAGGACGTCGCGGTGAAACGCGCTGTCCGTGTACACGGCGAGGCCCTCGAGGATGTCGCGGTAGAACTCGTCGCCGAACGCGGTCACGGTGCCCTTTCCTCGTTTCCTGCCATGCCGTATTCTGTCGCAGCCGGCACCGCCGTCCGCGGCGAGGCACGCGCAGCCGGCCGATCGAAGGAGGCGATGGTCGTGGATGTCTCGGAGGAAGCGGATCTGCTGCAGAACGTGCCGCTGTTCAGCGGCCTGTCCGCGTCCGAGCGCAAGCTCCTCGCGTTCACCAGCCAGTTGCATTGCTTCGCCCCCGGCGACGCGCTGATGCGCAAGGGCGAGCCCGCCGATTGCGCGTACGTGATCCTGGAGGGCGAGGCCGAGGTGCTCGGCGCAACGAGCGCCGGCGACTTCGTCGTCGCGACGCTCGGGCGCAACTCGATGCCGGGCGAGATCGGCGTGTTCACCGACGCGCCGCGCAACGCGACCGTGCGAGCGAAGGGCGCCGTGCGCGCGCTGCGCATATCGCCTGAAGTATTCCTGAAGCTCGCGTCCGGACGGCCCGATCGCGCGTTGCAGGTGATGCGCCAGCTGTCGTCGCTCATCGCGAATGATTTGCGCACGATCGCGGCGCTGAAGGGCGAACTGCAGAAGGCTCTCGCGGGCTCGCGTCACGCGGGCTAGGATCCCCAGCCTCCCTGAGGCTCATCGCACGCCGCCTGCTTGCGCGGCAACCGGGTCGAGCGGCACGTTGCACGCGTCGATCGCAAGGCGGGGACCCGGTGCGAGCCTGAACCGGTGCAGCGTCGCGGGGCGCAGCTTGACGGGCGGCTTGCCGCGCATGTCCCAATTCATCGCAAGCACGAGCAGCGCGCGCAGCACGCCGTTGTGCGTCACGGCGACGAGCGGGCGCTCGCGCGCGGCGATGCCGTCGAGCCACCGCTCGATTCGCGACACCACGTCCCGCGGCCGTTCGCCGCCCGGCGGCCTGAAGTCGAGTCCGCGAGCGGCGTTGCCGGTGAATTCGTCGCCGAGGCGCGCCTGCAACTCGTCGAGGCGAGATCCTTCCCACGCACCCCAATCCATCTCGATCAGCGCAGGCTCGATGCGCGGCGTGCGGCCCGACATGAGCTCCGCCGTTTCCACCGCGCGAAGCAGCGGACTCGCGAACCAGTCCGCGTCGTGCGCGAGATCGGCCGGCAACGTCCAGCCCGCGACGTCGGCGCGTCCGGCCGCCGACAGCGGAACGTCGCGCCGGCCCTGCATCCGGCCTTCGGCGTTCCAGTCGGTTGCGCCGTGGCGCAGGCAGGCAATGATCGGCATGGGCCGCCCCGAACTAAGCCGCGGCGCGGTGCGCCGTGCATGCGCGCCGGAGCAGGGCGTCGATCTGCGCTGCAGCGCGAGGAACGTCGTGGCGCTCGCGGACGTACGCGAACGCCGCCGCGCTCATCCGGCCGCGCAGCGCCGCATCGGCGAGGAGTCGCCGCGTCGCCGCTGCGAAGGCGGCGGCATCGCCCATCGGCACGAGCAATCCCGTCTGTTCCGCCGCGACGACCGCTGCAACACCGGGCGTCGCCGCGCCGACGACGGGAACGCCGCAGGCTTGCGCTTCGAGAAACACGAGGCCGATCGCTTCGTCGATCGCCGGCCACAGGAAGATATCGCTCGCCCGCAGCAACGAAGCGATGTCCGCAGGCTCCCTCGCGCCGAGCAACGCAATCCGGTCGCGAACGTGCGCAAATGCCGCTTCGACATCGGCGCGCGCGGGACCGTCGCCCACGATCGCGAGCTGCCAATCGAGGTCGCGCAACGATTCGAGTGCGCTCGCCAGCACGCGGTACGACGCGAGCTTGGCGCGCCGGCGCATCATCGCGACCGTCACGAAGCGCACGCGTCCATTGGGCTTCGGCGTTGCTGGCCCGGCGTCGCCCGCGAAACTCGCAACGTCGATGAACGGCGCGAGCGAGCCGGCCGCTGCTCCGGCCGGCCTCGCCTGCGCGACGCCGGCGACGTCCGCGGGATTGAGCGACACGACGAGATCGGCCGCGCGAACGGCCGCGCAGGCCCGCGCGTAGCCGGCCGACCAGGGTCCGTCGCGTTGCTTCGCCGCTATTGACGCCTCGGCGATCACGTACGGAATGGCGAGCGCCCGGCTTGCGAACGGTCCGAGCAGATCGGGCGCCTTGTGATGGACGTGGTACGTGAACCACGCGTCCGGCGGGCGATCGTTCGCAAGCCGTGCGGCAAGTCGCGTCGCCAGGCGATCGCCGAGCGCGTGCAGCCGGCGCTGGCGTGCCTCGTCGCCGCGCGAATCGAGACTGCGCAGGCGCGATGCGAGCACGACGTCATGGCCCGCCGCGGCGAGCGCCTGCATCAGCGCGCGCGCGATGTTGCGGTCGCCTGATGGAACCGGGTGGTCGGGCGGCTTGAGCGGCGCGTAGAACGCGATCTTCATCGCGCGGCGAGCGTCGCGGCAAAGCGTTTCGCGAGACGGTCGGCGCCGGCCTGCAGCGAAAAGTCCGTCGTCGTGCGCACGAAACCGGCGTCGCCCAGCGCACGGCGCAATGCGGGATCGCCGATCAGGTGTGCGAGCGCGCGCGTGAGCGCCTGCTGCGCGCGCGGCTCGACCAGCAGTCCGGTCACGCCTTCCTCGATCAGCTCGGGAATGCCGGACACCATCGTCGCCACGCATGCGAGCCGCTGGCTTTGCGCCTCGAGCAGCACGTTCGGCAGTCCGTCGCGGTCGCCGTCGGGCGAGACGCGCGACGCCAGCACGAAGATGTCGGCAGTACGGTAAGCGTCCAGCACCGCGGCATGCGCCTGCGCGCCTTGCCATTGCACGCGCTCCGCCAGCCCGAGTCGTTGCGCGAGGTCGGCAAGCGCAGGCAACAGGGGTCCGCCACCGATGTGGACGAGCCGCCAGTGCAGGTCGCGCGGCAGGGCGGCGAGCGCGTGCAGAAGGTCGTCGAGCCCTTTCTTGTCGACGGCGCGGCCGACGCAAAGCAGCCGGACGGGATGCGCGGGGTCGCGGCCGTCGCTTGTGCGGTCCACCGTCGCGGGCGGCGGAAAGCGTCCGGTGTCGATGCCGTGATAGACGAGGTCGACGCGGCCGGGTGCGGCAAGGCTGCGCAGATGCTGTGCATTGCACGCGGTGCACGTTGCGGCCCACGCGCAGGCGGCGAGCTTCTCGCGCTTCTCCCACTCGGGAATCGTCCAGATGTCCTTCGCGTGGGCGGAAATGCTGAACGCGAGGCCGCGCATCAGCGCCGCGTAGCGCGCCACCGACGCCGGCGTGTGGAGAAAGTGCGCATGGACGTGCGCAACGTCGGCGGGCAGCTCCGCCGCGAGCACCAGCGCCTGCCCGAAGCGCCGCACCCGGTTGCGCGTCGGATCGCGGCGCAGGTCGCGCCACCAGATGGTGCGCGCCGCGCGGTAGCCGGGCAGCCTGCGCGCGATGCGCCATGTCCGCAGCACGCGACCGATGCCTTCGTGCAGGTATTCGGGGAGATAGGTGACGTCCGCTCTTATTTCGGCGTGCAGCGGGTGCGCGAGCGGCTCCGTCGGCTCGCGCAGCGAGAACAGGCGCAACGACAGGCCGCGCCGCTCCAGCGCGAGCACTTCCTGGGCGATGAACGTCTCCGAGAGCCGCGGATACCCCTTGAGGACGACCGCGATCGAGCCTCCGGCGCGCGAAGCAGCGGCCCGCACCGTGGGTGGCGCGGGCACGAGGACGTCGGTGTCGGATGCGTCGTTCAGAATCGGCAAATGCTACCATCGGTCCGCTGCGATACGGCGCCGGCGCTGGCCGGCGTCGCTTTTCGATCGCGCGCCCGACCCGTACCGAATGGACCGGTCACTCTTCCGCTACATCCTGCGGCACACCTGGCGCGCGCAGGCCTTTCTGCTCGTGCTGACCTGCATCAGCTTTCCGCTGATCTACATCAACCTCGAGCTGCCGAAACGGATCGTCAACAACGCGATCCAGGGCAAGAACATTCCCGCGACGTTGTTCGGGATCCCGGTCACGCAGGTGTCGTACCTGATGGCGCTGTCGCTGCTGCTGCTCGCGCTGATCACGATCAACGGCGGACTCAAGTACTGGATCAACGTGTACTCGGGCGTCGTCGGCGAGCGAACGCTGCGGCGCATGCGGCACGACCTCTACCAGCAGGTGCTGCGCTTTCCGCTGCCGCAGTTCAAGACGATGTCGGCCGGTGAAATCATCCCGATGATCGTCGCCGAGACCGAGCCCGTCGGCGGCTTCATCGGCGAGGCGATCGTGCTGCCGATCTTCCAGGGCGGGCTGCTGCTCACCTACCTGGTGTTCATCTTCAACCAGGACCTGTGGCTCGGCCTCGCTGCGGTCGCGCTGTACCCGCCGCAGGTGTACCTGATCCCGCGGCTGCAGCGGAAGATCAACCTGCTCGCCAAGGAGCGCGTGCAGACGGCGCGCCAGCTTTCGGACCGCATCGGCGAATCGGTGGCGGGGTTCGCCGAGATCCGCGGCAACGACACGATCGCCCTCGAGCGCGCCGACATCAGCCATCGGCTGGGGCGCATCTATGCGATCCGTTACGACATCTACAAGCGCAAGTTCTTCGTCAAGTTCCTGAACAACTTCCTCGCGCAGGTCACGCCGTTCTTCTTCTACTCGGCTGGCGGCTATCTGGTGATCAAGGGCAGCCTGTCGCTCGGCGCGCTGGTGGCGGTGCTCGCCGCCTACAAGGACATCCTGAGCCCCTGGAAGGAGTTGCTCGCTTGGTATTCGACTAAGGAGGACGTGCGCATCAAGCACGAGCAGATCGTCTCGCAGTTCGATCCGCCGGGAATGCTCGATCGCAAGCTGCTCGAGGATCCGCCGCAGGCGATACCGCCGCTTGTCGGCGAGATCGCCGCTTCGGGGCTGACCTACGGCGAGAGCGGCGCGGCGAACAAGGTCGAGCGGCTCACGTTCCGCATCGTCCCGGGCGAGCACGTGGCGCTGGTCGGCACCGGCTACAGCGGCAAGGAGGACCTCGCGCAGCTGCTGGCGCGGCTCAACCTGCCCACCGGCGGACGGCTCTCCGTCGCCGGCGTCGTCTTCAACGACGTGCACCAGGCCGTGCCCGGCCGGCGCATCGCGTATGCGGCGCAGAACGCGCACGTGTTCTCGGGCACGCTCGCACACAATCTCTATTACGGCCTGAAGCACGCGCCTGTGCATCCGTTTCCCTACGACGACGAGGGCGCGAAGCTGCACGAGCAGCGCGTGCGCGACGCGCTCGCGGCGGGCAACAGCCCGGACGACGTCAAGGCCGACTGGATCGACTACACCGCGGCCGGCGTCGCCGACGAGGGCGAGCTCGCGGCGCTCGCGATTCGCATCCTCGGGCTCGTCGACATGGAGCGCGCCGTGATCGGCTACGGGCTCGCCGGAAACGTCGATCCGCAATCCAACCCGGCCTTGGCGGGCAAGGCCGTCGCCGCGCGGGCGAAGCTCCGCGAGCGCGCGGAGCGCGACTGTCTGGAAGCCTGCGTCGAGTTCTTCGACCGCGGCGCGTACTTCGCCAACATGAGCATCGCCGAGAACATCCTGTTCGGGACGCCGCGTCATCCCGACTTCCAGCCGGCGCGGCTCGCGGACAACCCGGAGATCGTCGCGCTGCTGCGCGACGTCGGCCTGCTCGACGAGCTGCAGGAGGCAGGCGCGAAAGTCGCGGCGCTGATGGTCGAGATCTTCGCCGACGTTGCGCCGGACAGCGAGCTCTTCGAGCAGTACAGCTTCATCAGCGCCGAGGACCTGCCCGAGTTCCAGGCGCTGGTCTCGAAGTACAACCAGGGCCGGATGGCGGCGATTTCCGACCCCGACAAGGCGCGCCTGCTGGCGCTCACCTTCCGGCTCGTCAAGTCGCGTCATCGACTCGGCATCCTCGACGAGTCGATGCCGCAACGCATCGTGCAGGCGCGCCACGAATTCACGCGCCGCTTCGCCGGCCGCGACGACATCTGCGAATTCTTCGAGCCTGACCGCTACAGCGCGGCGCTGTCGGTGCAGGACAACCTGCTGTTCGGCCGCGTAGCATTCGACCAGGCGAACGCGCAGGCACGCATCAGCGCGCTCGTGCGCGACGTTGCCGAGGAGGAAGGGCTGAACGACGAGCTCGTGCGCCTCGGGCTGCTGTTCGACGTCGGCAGCAACGGCTCGCGTCTCTCCTATTCCGAGCGGCAGCGGCTCGTGATTGCCCGCGGCCTGATGAAGAACCCGGACATCCTCGTCTTCAACGAGCCGACGTCCGGCCTCGAGCCGGCAACCGAGCTGCGCGTGCTGCGCGCGGTGCTCGCGTGGGCAAGGGGGCGGACCGTGCTGTGGACGCTGTCGCGGGCGGAACTCGCCCGCGAGTTCGACCGCGTGCTCGTCTTCGCCGACGGCCAGCTGGTCGAGGAGGGCTCGTTCGACGAGCTCGAGCGCGGCGGGAAGGCGCTCGCGGGCCTGGTCGCCTGAAAAGCGGGGTCGGAGACAAAAAGTAGGGTCGGCGGCGACTTTCCGGTGAAATGCCGCATTCGCAAGGCCGTTCGCGGAACGTCTCTGACCCTGCATTTCGAAGCATGGCACGCGCCGTGCTCCTGCAGGCTCGTTACCGACACTTGCCCGGCGCTCGCGCGCGCCCGGGTCGATCTCAGATGACTGCAAAAAGATGGAAGGCAGGCGGCATTCGCCTCGGCGCCGTGCTGGCTCTCGTTCTGGGACCGATGGCGACCGCGCAGCCGGCCGAAGCGCAGTCGACCGATTTGGTGTTCTCGGTGACGGAGGGCGTCACCTACCAGGCGACGCCGAGGGAGATCCGCGACAAGTTCGAGCCGCTCGCGGAGGTGATCGGCAAGGCGCTGCGGCGCAACGTCAAGGTCGTGCTGGTCCCGGCGTACGACGACGCGCGCGCGGGGCTCGCCCGGCAGGAGTACGACCTCGCGTTCATCCATCCGGCGCACGTCGCCATGGCCGAAATCAAGAACGGCCGCTACCGCGCGATCGCATGGACGGGAGGTTACACCGAGTACACGGTCTCGCTGCTCGCGAAGCCCGACCGACCGTTCAAGGACCTGGGTGACGTCAAGGGCCGCACGCTCGTGACGCCCGACCCCGATTCGATCACCGCGGTGATGGTTCGCGCGATGCTGCGCAGTGATCACATCGGCGGGACGGATCTCAAGGTGCGCACGACGCGCTACCAGGACGCCGTTCCGTTCTACATCGAGAATGGTTTCGCCGATTTCGGCGCGACGGCGGCGAACGCCGTCGTGAAGGAATGGACCGACAAGGGTGGCAAGGTGGTGCTGCGCTCACGCGCCGTCCCCATCAAGCAGTTCATCGCGTCGAACCGGCTCTCGCCAGACGAGCGCGAGAAGATCCGCGAGGCGCTGCTCACGCTCTCTCAGACCGAGCCGGGCCGCCGCGCGCTCGCGGCGAGCGGCTACAAGGGCTTCGTTGCGCCCGACGCCGAAGTCGAGAAGACGACGATCGCCTGGCTCGGACTCTGATCGCGCGGCGGATTCGCCGATAAGGCGCGCCGATGTACGGGACGACCCGCATCGGATGCCCCGACGCCAGCAGCACGGTGCTGACCAGCTCTTCGGCAAGCAAGTAGCCGGGCAGATTGCGCTGGCGCCGCTCGATGACATCGGGCGGGATCATTACCGCGACGGTTGAATGCAGCTCGATCGGCGGGACGAGGTAGGGCCCGACGAGCTCGGCCTGGAAGTCGCGCGCGACGCGAATCGCCGCGTCCAGGCGAGGCCTGCTGGCGGCGACGTCGTCGTCGTGAACGAGAATCGACTTGAGCGGCATGCTAGACCTCGTATCGCGCGACCGCTTCGTCGTTCCAGCGGATGCCGCTGCCCGGTGTCGGCCGCGCGGTCACATGGCCGTCGCTTACCGTCAGCGGATCCGCGAGTATTGCGTTTGCCCAATCGACGTACTCGAGCCAGTGCCGGGTCGGCGTCACCGCGAGCAGATGAGCGCTGATTTCCGGGAAGAGGTGCGAGGACATCTCGCAGCCTGCCGCCTGTGCCAGCGCTGCGGCGCGCATCCATCCCGTCACGCCGCCGATGCGTTGCGCGTCCGGCATCACGTAGTCGCACGCGCCGGCCGCCAGCGCCTGTGCCATTTGCTCCGGGCCCATGAAGTTCTCGCCGATCTGGACGGGAGTGGCAAGCGCGGCGGCGATCCGTGCGTTGCCCGCGAAATCGTCGGCCCGTGTGGGCTCCTCGATCCACACCAGCCCGCCTTCTTCATCGAGCATCCGTCCGCGCCGGATGGCTTCGGCGATCGTGAGCGCCTGGTTGAAATCGCACATCAACGCGATCCCCGGTCCGATCGCCTTCTTGACCGTGCGGACCGCCTCGAGATCTTCGGTGGCGTTGCCGCGCCCGAGGCGCAGCTTGACGGCAGCGAAGCCTTCGTTGACGAGGCTCTCCGCCTCCTGTCCGAGCCTGCTCGCCGACATGATCCCCAGTCCGTTCGAGTTGTAGGCGCGCACCGGCCGTGGCGTACCACCGAGAACACGTACGAGCGGCTGTTCCATCTCCTGGGCGAATGCGTCGTACGCCGCCATGTCGATGCCGGCCATCGCGATCAGCACGACGTTGTGGATGCCGAGCAACGCGTAATGCTTGCGCAGCTTGGCTTCGATGTCCGAGGGTGCCAGCAGGTCGCCCGCGATCAGCTGCCCCATCGCTTCCACGAGAGCCGCGATCGGTCGCAGGTTGTCGCGCGTGAATGCAAAGAGATATGCCTGGCCGGTGATGTCCGCCGACGTGTGGACATCGACGAGCACGAGCGGGGCGGTGGTCAAGGCGCCCGAGCTGGTGTGCAACGGCCTGGCCATCGGCGCGACGACTGTGCGCACGCGAACGGATCGGATCGTCGTCGGAAGCGCTTTCATCCTCGCTCGATGATACGCCGCCACCGGCTCATGAAGGCGCGGGCAACGAGCGGCGGGCCTGCCGTCACGGTCGTACTGAACAGCCGGCAGCGCGCCGACGAAACGCACCGCGCGCGGTTGCCGGCCGATGCTTCAAACCGGGAAACTCACCGATACGGATCCGCCGCGTCGCGCAGCCCGTCGCCGAAGAAGTTGAAGGCGAGGATCACGATGATCACCGGCACGACCGGCAGCATCAGCCACGGGTAGAGCGCCACCACGTTGATGTTCTGCGCCTCGTTCAGCAGCACGCCCCAACTCGTGATCGGCGGCCGCAAGCCGATGCCGAGGAACGAGAGCGCCGTCTCGCCGAGGATCATGCCGGGTATCGACAGCGTGGCGGACGCGATCAGGTGGCTCATGAAGCCGGGCAGCAGATGCCGGCCGATGATGCGCGAAGGCTTCGCGCCCATGAGCCGCGCCGCCGTCGTGTAGTCCTCCTCGCGCAGCGCGAGCAGCTTCGAACGCACCGCGCGGGCAAGCCCGGTCCAGTCGAGCAGCGCGAGGATGCCGGTGATCCCGAAATAGATGAGGATCGGGCTCCACGTGACCGGCAGCACGGCCGAAAGCGCCATCCACAGCGGCAGCTCCGGAAACGAGCGGATGACCTCGATCAGCCGCTGCACGATCGTGTCGATTGCGCCGCCGTAGTAGCCCGCGAGGCCGCCGATGACGAGCCCGAGCGCGAAGCTGATCGCGATGCCGAGGAGGCCGATCGTAAGCGAAATGCGCGCGCCGTAGAGAATGCGGGACAGCACGTCGCGGCCCAGGCGGTCGGTGCCGAGCAGGAACAGCGTCGCGCCTTCGGCGGGACACACGACGTGGAACGACATGTCGATCATGCCCCAGAACCGGTACGGATCGCCCGAGCAGAAGAACCGCAGCTTGTGCGGCACGCCGGGATCCTCCGGATATTCGCGCCGCAGCGTGTCCATGTCGAGGATCTTCTGGCGGTCGTACACGAACGGCCCGACGAGGCTGCCCTGGTGGAACAGATGCACCTTCTGCGGCGAGGCGTAGATGAAGTCGGTGTGGCGCGTGTGCAGGTTGTACGGCGCGAGGAACTCGGTGACGAGCGTCGAGCCGTACATGACGAGCAGGACGAGCCCCGAGACGACTGCGATGCGATGGCGCTTGAACTTCCACCACATCAGCTTCCACTGGGACGCGAGGTAGAGACGCTCCTGCTCGGGAGAAAGCTGCGCGGCCGAGCCGGGGTCGAACGGCTCCGTCGAGACGAAGTGGTCCTTGTCCCGTTTCGCCTTCGGTTGCAGCTCGAGCGTGCTCACTTGCGCGCTCTCCACGCCGAGGCGCGCGCACCTCGAAGGGCCGAAGCTCTCATTCGGTCACCGTGCGACCCCGCCCTGCAGCCTGATCCGCGGATCGAGGGCGACGAGCGCCAGGTCGGAGATCAGCACGCCGATCACGATCAGCGTCGCGAGGAACATCAGGAACGTCCCTGCGAGATACATGTCCTGGCTCTTGAGCGCGTTCAGCAGCATCGGCCCCGTCGTCGGCAGCGACAGCACGACCGCCGTGATCTCCGCGCCGGAGATGATGTGCGGCAGCAGGCTGCCGATGTCGGAGATGAAGAAGTTGAGCGCCATCCGCAGCGGATACTTGCGCAGGACCTTGCGCGGCGGAAGGCCCTTCGCGCGCGCGGTGACGACGTACTGCTTCTGCAACTCGTCGAGCAGGTTGGCGCGCAGGCGCCGGATCATCCCGGCCGTGCCGCTGGTGCCGATCACCACCACCGGAATCCAGCTGTGCTCGAGCACCGACTTCACCTTGTCCCACGTCCACGGCTTGCCGATGAACTCGGGCGCCATCAGCCCGCCGATGCTGGTTCCGAACACGACGTTCGCCACGTACATCATCACGAGCGCCAGCATGAAGTTCGGGATCGCGATGCCGAGGAACCCGAGCAGCGACAGGCCGTAGTCCCCCCAGCTGTACTGGTGCGTGGCCGAGTAGATGCCGATCGGGAAGGCGACCGCCCACGTGAAGAGAATCGTGACGAACGACACGATGATCGTCAGGAACATCCGGTCGCCGATCACCTTCGTCACCGGCATGTTGAATTCGAACGAATAGCCGAAGTCGCCGCGCAGCATGCCGGTTGCCCAGCGCACGTATTGCTCGGGCAGCGGCTTGTCGAGGCCGTAGTACTCGCGCAGGAACGCGACCTTCTGCTGGTCGACGGACTCGCCCTGCGCCTGCAGCTCGGCGATGTAGCTTTCGAGGTAGTTGCCCGGCGGCAGCTGGATGATGGTGAACACGATGACGCTGACTGCGATCAGCGTCGGGATCATCAGCAGCACGCGCTTGACGACGTACTGGATCACTTGGTGTCGACCCAGAACGTGTCGGGGTGATACATGCCGAAGTACGCACCCGGGTCCCAGCTGTAGACACCCTCCGCCGGCACGTTGCGCAGGCTGTCGCGGACGACCACCGGCTGCAGCGCGCGCGTCACGATGCCGATCGTGTAGACCTGTTCGGTGTTGATCGCGAGCATGCGCAGCCAGATGCCTTCGCGCTCTTCGGGTGTCTCGGAGTTGCGCCACGCGTCGAACAGTCGCACCAGCTCCTTCGCTTCAGACGGCTCCGGCGCCTCGCCGCCCCTCCGGTTCTGCTCGTAGTACTGGCCCCACATCGGCCACTGCAGCTGCTCCTGCGCGGTGGGGGCGAGTTCCGCCGGGCTCATGTCCGGCGTCGGGATGCCGTTGGAGAGCCCCGACCACACCGACATCATCGACTTGCCCGAATACACGCGCTTGCGGAAAACTTCGCGCTGCGAAGGCCGCGAGAACAGCGCGATGCCGAGCTTGTGCCAGCTGTCGCGGATCAGCTCGAGCACGTCGGTTTCCTCGGTCGACTCGCCGGACGTATCGACGATCAGCTCCATCGGCCGTCCGTCCGGCAGCAGCCGCAGCCCCGAGGAGTCGCGTGCCGTCAGGCCGATCTGGTCGAGCAGCGCGTTCGCCGCCTTGACATCGAAGGCCGTCCACGCCGTCCGGAGCTCGGGCCGGAAGAGGGGGCTGCGCTGCAGCACGGTGTTGCTCGATTCCTTCCCGAGCCCGAAGTAGACGACCTCGTTCACCTCGTGGCGGTCGATCCCGAGCGACAGCGCGCGGCGGAAGCGCACGTCGCGCATCAGCTTGCGCCACTGCGGGTCTTCCGCGTTCAGGTTCGGATACAGCGCGACCTGCGAGCCGAGTGCCTTCTCCCACAACCGCACCTGATAGCGGTTGCGCTTTTCACCCTGCTTCAGGAACGTGTAGTTGTCGAAGCGCAGGTAGCGCGCCTGGATGTCCACGTCTCCGGCGCCCGTCCTCGCCGGGACGAGCTTGTCGTCGGTGACGCCGACGATGATGCGGTCGATGTACGGAAGCTGGCGGCCGTTGGAGTCCACGCGGTGGAAGTACGGATTGCGCACGAGCACGAAGCGCGTCGTCGGCAACGGCGTCGTGTTGATCCACGGCTCGAGCGTCGGCAGCTCGGGATTGTCGAAGCGGAACTGCTCGTCTTTCTTCTGGTGCAGTCCCGCCCAGTTGCGCGAGCCGGCCTCGACCGCGCGCGCATTCGCTTTTTCGAGGCCGGCGTAACGTGCGTGGAACTGGCGCAGGTAGTGCGCGGGCCGGTAGATGTACAGCGGGCTCGGCGCCGCGAGCGCAGGCAGGAACATCGGGTTCGGCTCCTGCCAGGTGTAGCGGACCGTCGTCTCGTTCAGGACCTCGAACTTCGGCGCATGGCCCTCGACGAGCAGCGCCTGCGGCAGCCCGAACGGCGACAGGTCCTTGTTGTTGGCGATGTCCTCCCAGTAATAGCGGAAATCCTCGGCCGTGAACGGCTTGCCGTCTGACCACTTGTGACCCGGACGCAAATGCAGCGTGAAAATGCGGTTGTCGACGTTGTCGACGCTTTGCAGGATGTCCGGCGCGAGCTTCAGCGTCTCGTCGTAGCCGACGAGCCGCGAATACCCGTACACCACCATCAGCCTGATGTCGCGATCCTTCGCGAGCAGCGTACGGATTTCGCCGCCATAGCGGCCGAGCGACCAGTCCGCGCGCTTCGGCTCGTACACGAGCGGGACGCGGGGCAGGCGCTCCGCGACCGGCGGTAGGGTGCCGGCCGCGACGTCGGCCGCGAGAATCGGCGGCTCCTCGCCGCGCGCCGGGCCCGCCGCAACCGAGGCCGCGAGAAGGATGGCAACGCCGAGCGTGAACAAGACAGGGCGATGGCCATTGCACTCGCCACCGGGCTTCGCACGGACGCTCGGGCGAGCGCTCACTCGGCTACCCTCCGCGCTGTCGCGCTTCGCGGCAATTCGCGTTTGGGGTGGCCCTGCGCGCTCATGCTGTCATCCTCTCCGGTACGGTTGACGGCTGCATCCGCACGCGGTGGCCATTGCCGACGTCGACGAGCGCGCCCGCATCGGCGCCGTTCCACGCGAACGGCGCGCGCCACTCCTCGGGCCGGCGTTCCGCGCCGTCGAGCACCTTCGCGAGATCGAGTTTGCGGTTCAGATCGGGATACGGAACGGCGGCCAGCAGGCCCAGCGTGTACGGGTGCATCGGCTCGTGGAACAGCACCTCGCGCGGCGCGATCTCGACGATGCGGCCGCGGCACATCACGGCGATTTCGTCGGCGATGTAGTCGACGACCGCCAGGTTGTGCGAGATGAACAGGTACGTGAGCCCGAGCTCGGCCTGCAGGTCCTTGAGCAGGTTCAGCACCTGCGCCTGGATCGACACGTCGAGCGCCGACACCGGCTCGTCGCACAGGATCAGGTCGGGCTTGAGCGCCAGCGCACGCGCGATGCCGATCCGCTGCCGCTGCCCGCCCGAGAAGCTGTGCGGGTACCGGTTCAGGAACCGCGGGTCGAGCCCCACGAGGCGCATCAGCTCCTTCGCCATTTGCGCGCGGTAATCGGCATCGCCGATGCCGTGGATGACGAGCGGCTCGCGCAGGATGTCGAACACCGTCATCCGCGGCGACAGCGACCCGAACGGATCCTGGAAGATGTACTGCACGCGGCGGCGGAAGCGCATCAGCTCCTCGCCTTCCGCGCGCATGACGTTCAGCGTGTTGCCGCGGTCGTTGTAAAGAACGTCGCCGCCGTCGCTCGTGAACGCCCGCATGATGATCTTAGACAGCGTCGTCTTGCCGCAGCCACTCTCGCCGACCAGCCCGAAGCATTGGCCGCGCGTGATCGTGAGGCTCACGTCTTCGACGGCGCGAAAGGGCACGCCTTCGCGGCGCCGCAGGAAGCCGGTGGACCGGGAGACGAACGTCTTCACGACGTTGCGGATGTCGAGGTGCACGCTGCCGGCGTCCGGCGGCCACGGCTCGCGATCCTCGACGAGCGGCCCGGTCTGGTGGTCGACGGTGCGCACCGACACGAGGCGCTCGCCGGGCTTCATGTCGAAATGCGGCACGGCGCGCAGCAGCGCGCGCAGGTACGGGTGCTGCGGTCGCTCGAACAGCGCTTCGACGGGTCCTTGTTCCATCACCCGGCCGGCGTAGAGCACGACGACGTGCTCGGCCAGGTTGGCGACGACGCCGAGATCGTGCGTGATGATCAGCACCGCCATCGATAGCTCGGCCTGCAACTCCTTGACGAGCGCGAGAATCTGCGCCTGGATCGTCACGTCGAGGGCGGTAGTCGGCTCGTCGGCGATCAGGAGCGAGGGGCGGCAGACGAGCGCCATCGCGATCATCGCGCGCTGGCGCAGGCCGCCCGACAACTGGAACGGATACGTGCGCAGCGCACGCGCGGGATCGGGAAAGCCGACGCGCCGCAGCATGTCCTGCGTGCGCGCCATGCCTTCCTTGTGCGAGACGCGGTGGTGCAGGAACAGCGCCTCGCTCACCTGGTCGCCGATCGTGTGGAGAGGCGACAGCGACACCATCGGCTCCTGGAAGATCATCGAGATGTGGCGGCCCCGGATGCGGCGGATCTTGCGGCCGTCGGGGGCGAGGCGCACGAGGTCGACCGGCGGCCTGTTCGAGCTGGGCGGCGCGAACAGGATCTCGCCGCCGGTGATCGCGGCCGTGCGCGGAAGAATGCGCATGATCGCCTGCGCGGTGACCGACTTGCCGGAGCCCGACTCGCCAACGAGCGCGACCGTGGCGCCAGGATCGATGCGGAACGACACGCGATCGAGCGCCGGGACTTTCATCCCGCGGGTGTCGAACTCGATCGAAAGGTCGCGAACGTCGATCAGGCCGGACATGGCGTCTTCAGCGTGGCGCACGCAGGACTGTCGCGCCAGATTGCGCGCCGTGGTCGACCCGGTCAATCAAGATTCCTCCTCGGAAGCGGTGACGCCGGCCGGGTTCTCGTGGGGCGGGCTCGAGAGTCGCGCGGGCCCGGCTTTGCCCATTATGCAGGATGCCAAGGATGCATCCCGAAAGTCGAGTCCCGGCCGACCTGCGTGCGGCCACGGCGTCCGCGCGGGGCCGGTTTTTGCAGGGGCGCCGGGCGATGTCGGCGATCAGCAGCAGCGTGTCCTGCCGATCCGTCATTCGCCGACGTACACCGGCGCGGGATGCGTAAAGAACGCGTGCAGAATGTGATAGACGGTGAGGTAATTCTTCTGCTGGAAGCTCGCGTGCGAGATGCCCGCCATCACCGAGAGCTGCTTGTCCGGATTGGGAAGCCGCCGGAAGAACTCGATCAGGTCGTCGAAGGCGGCGATGCCGTCGTACTGGCCGCGCAGGATCAGCGTCGGCATCGTGATCCGCGCCGGATCGACGATCGGCAGCTTCGAGCACATGTCGACGTAGGTCCCGTTCGGCATCGAATCGTCGAGCGCGAGGATCGCGTCGGCGAACGCCTCGACGACGCGCGGCTCGGCGCAATCGGCGTGATCGCGCGCGAAGATCGACCGCACGAACGCGCGATCGATCGGACGCCGGTTGTGGGCAAGGAATTCGGGCAGCTTCTTCCTGCGTTGCTCGAGCGTCGGCGCGCCTTCGCCCGTCCAGACGAACGCGTCGAGCGCGAGCCGCGCCACGCGCTCGGGGTGGCGCTGCGCGAACAGCGCGGCGCGCAACGCGCCCGACGAAATTCCGTACGCCATCACGCGCTGCACTCCGCGACGCGCGCGCATGTACTGCGTCGCCGCGGCGAGGTCGTCCGCGCCGTTCTCGATGTCGCAGGGGATGTCGCGCGACTTGTCGGAGCGGCCATAGCCCTCCATGTCGACGCTCACGCAGGCGAAGCCGCGGCGCGCGAACCAGTCCATCACCGACGAATCGGGGCGGCCGGGCACGCGGAGGTCGAATGTCGGCTGCGACGCCATCGACGATCCGTGCACGAACAGCACGACCGGCTTGCCCTCGGGCGTCCCGACGAACTTCTCCCAGAGGAACAGCCGCACGCCATCCTTCGTCGTCCAGTGCTCGACGCCTTGCACGGGCGCGTGCTCGAACGTGCCGTGTGTGACGTCCGCCACCCCTGCATCCGAAGATGTCCGCGTTACCTGCTGCGTTTCGTTCACGGCGTCCCTCAGTCGACTTTGGCGCCCGTATCGCGGATCACTTTCGCCCACTGCTCCTTCTCGTGGCGAAAGAAGCGGCCGAACTCGGACGGCGGCGAGCCGACGATCTCGATGCCTGCGCCGGCCATGTAGCGCCTGACTTCGTCTTCGGCGAGCACTGCGGTCACCTCGCGCTGCAGGCGGTCGATGATCGCGGGCGGCGTCCCTTTCGGCGCAAGCAATCCCATCCACACATAGGCCTCGTAATCGGGCACGCCGGATTCCATGACGGTCGGCACGTCGGGCAACTGCGGCGAGCGCGCCGCGCCTGTCACCGCGAGCGCCCGCAGCTTGCCGGCCTTGATGTGGCCGACCATCCCCGCGGTACCGGGGATCGACATCGCCACCACGCCCGCAAGCAGGTCGGTCGTCGCCTGACCGCTGCCCTTGTACGGGATGTGATTCATCTTCATGCCGGTCTTCGACGCGAGCAGCGCCGCGAACAGATGCTGCCCGCTACCGTTGCCCGACGACGCGAAGTCCACCTGCGCTGGCCGCTCCTTCACGTATGCGATGAATTGCTCGAGCGTCGTGGCCGGAACGGCCGGATTCACGACGACGACGCCCGGCTCGCGCCCGATCAGCGTGATCGGCGTGAAGTCCTCGATCGGATCGAACGGCAGCTTCGCGTACAGCGTCGCGCTGATCGCGTTCGTCTGCGATGCAAGCAGCAGTGTATAGCCGTCGGCCGGCGCCTTGGCGACGATTTCGGTGCCGATCGTCGCGCCGGCGCCGGGCTTGTTCTCGACCACGACGCTTTGGCCGAGGCGTTTGCCGAGGCCCTGCGCGACGAGCCGCATGGGCCCGTCGACGGCGCCGCCCGGCGAGAATGGGACGATCACGCGAATCGGACGCGCCGGATATTCCTGCGCGTGCGCAAGTGCCGACGCGAAAAACGCGAGCGCAAGCGCTGCGATCGGCGACAGAGTCCGTGGGGAGCGAAGCGAGGGCATCGAATGAGAACCTGGGACGGCCGGGTTGGCATTGTCGGCGACGGCGCGCGCCGGTGTAAAGCAGCGTGTAGGAGCGCGCGGTAGGACAGGGACGACACCGGTTCGCGCGTGTCGCCGCTCGCGGGCGCCGCGGTGCGCGCGTAGCGTTGACTCACGCCGCCGCCCGGGTTGCGGGCGGTGCGCGCTGGCCGGCGCCCGCTTTCGCTGCGGCGCCGTCTCTTTGATCAGCGGACGCGGAGACCGGGGCTATGAAGACGATCGTGGGTTCATTCGACAGTTTTGACGAGGCGAAACGGGTGGCGCAGGAATTGATGGACGACGGCTTTCGCGATGCAGACGTGAATGTCATCGCCAACAATGTGGGCGGTCAGTACGGCGGCGGCATGACAGGCGCGGCAATCGAAGGCGCCGGGCGCGCGCCACGGCCCGCAGCCGATGCCTTGCTGACGACCGACGGTGGCGGGCTCACCGAAGCCGACCGCGTGCGCGAGCGCGCCGATGTCGTCGACGACGCGAGCGGCGCCGCGACGGGTGCGGTGACGGGCGGCGTCGTCGGCGGCGCGGCCGGGCTCGCCGCGAGCCTCATCGGCCTCGCGATTCCGGGCATCGGTCCGATCATTGCGGCCGGGCCGATCGTTGCGGCGCTGAGCGGCGCGGGCATCGGCGCGGTGGCGGGCGGCCTGATCGGCGGCCTGACCGACATGGGCGTCTCCAAGGCCGACGCCGAGTACTACGCGGAATCGGTGCGGCGCGGCGGCGCGCTGGTGACGGTGCGGGCCGACGACGCGCGCGCCGAGCGCGCGGCGGACATCATGCGCGAGCACGATGCCGTGGACATCGAGCGGCGCGCCGAGCAATGGCGCGAGAGCGGCTGGACGGGATGGAACGAGCGCGCCGCGCCGTACACGAGCGAGGAGATCGATCGCAACCGCGACCTCTACGGCGCGACCGACCGCACGACCGGCCTGGCTGGCGGCATGGAGGGCGACCGGACGAACGCGGAAACGGTTGCCGGGCGCGAGAGTGCGCCGCCGCGCGTGCGGACTTACTGAGGCGCGAACTTTCGCGTGACTCGCGCGCGGGTCATCGGGGCTCCCTACGCTGCGCGGCGCTCGCGCGAAGCGGCGTCGAGCTTCGCGAACGCGTCGCGCAGCGCCGTGCGCAGGCCCTCTTCGACGACCGGGTGATAGAACGGCAGCTTGAGCATGTCCGCCACCGTGAGATCGAGCTGCCGTGCCCACGCGAGCAGGTGGCCGAGGTGCTCGGCGTCGGGGCCGAGCATCTCCGCTCCGAGCAGCATGCCGGTGCCGACTTCCGCATAGACGTTGAGGCGGCCGCGGTTGCGCTGCATGACACGTGCGCGCCCCTGATCGTCGAACGACACGGTGCCCGTGACGTGCTTGGTCGTCTGAGCGGCGCGCAAGCCGCCGCCGACGACCGCGATCTGCGGGTCGGTGAACACGATGCCCAGACCGGCGCGGCGAAGCCCGGCCTGCACGGCGGGAAACCGCGCCGCGTTGTCGCCCGCGATGCGCCCTTCGTCGGCAGCTTCGTGCAGCAGCGGGACGTCGTCGTCGGCGTCGCCGGCGATGAAGATCGGTGCTGCGCCGCACTGCATCGTCTCGCGATCGAAGGCGGGAACGCCGCGCGCGTCGAGCGCGAGCGACGTGTTCTCGAGCCCCAGGTTGCGCACGTTCGGCGCGCGTCCGGTCGCGGCGAGCAGGTAGTCGAAGGATTCGCTGCGTGCCTCGCCGGACAGATCCCGGTATTGCACGACGATGCGGTCGCCCGCGCGCGTGACGGTTGCATGCGCGTCCGTGTCGAGATAGAACTCGGCGCCCAATACCCGCCGCGCCTCCGCCAGCACGCCGGGGTCCGACAGCGGTCCCACGCCGCCGCCGCGGCCGAAAACCTTGACGCGCACGCCGAGGCGATGCAGCGCCTGGCCGAGTTCGAGGCCGATGACGCCCGGGCCGAAGACCGCGACGCTTTCCGGCAGGTCGGGCAGCTCGAACACGTTCTCGTTTGTCAGCACCCGGTCGCCGAGATCGTTCCATGCCACCGGATAGGCGGGCGACGAGCCGGTCGCGATGACGACGGCACGTGCATCGACCGTCGTGTCGCCGACCGCGAGGGTCGTGTCCAAGACGAAGCGTGCATAACCCTCCAGCTTGTCGGCGGCCGGCAGCGCATCGACCCCCTGGGTGACGAATCCGACGAAGCGGTCGCGCTCGCGTTGCACGCGCGCCATCACCGCGCGGCCGTCGACCGCGACGTGGCCGCGGAGGCCGAAGCCCGCGAATCGCTCGACCGCATGGGCCGCTTCCGCGGGAGCGATCAGAAGCTTGCTCGGCATGCAGCCGACGCGCGCGCACGTCGTGCCGTACATGCCGCCCTCGATCAGCAGCGCAGTCCGACCGGCCGCCTTCGCCGCGCGGTAGGCCGCGAGGCCCGCGGTTCCGGCGCCGATCACCGCAACATCCGTCGTCACTTTGCGCATCGTCCCGATCCTTGCGCGCGATGGGCGCCGGCCGCTCTCGCGGCCGCGTGCCCGAAACAAAAAAGAGCCGGCGCGTGTGTCGCGCCGGGAAGAAAGCTTACGCGGCTTTGCGCAGGTACGCCTCGAGCTCGTTCGAGCCGCCGATCAGGCGGCCATTGACGAAGACCTGCGGCACTGTCCCCGCGCCGGCAATCGCGCCGACCACCTTGGTCCGGATGGCGTGCGGGAGCGGCACCTCGGCGTAGTCGATGCCGGCCTCGGCCAGCCGCTGCTTCGCCTGCGCGCAGAACGAGCAGCCTTCGCGCGTCAGGATCGCCACCTGGTCCGGCTTGCGGGCGTTCGGGTTGATGTAGTGCAGCATCGTGTCGGCGTCCGAGACCTCGAATGGGTCGCCGGGCTTCGCGGGCTCGATGAACATCTTTTCAATCGTCTTGTCGCGGACGAGCATCGAATAGCGCCACGAACGCTTGCCGAAGTTCAGGTCCGACTTGTCGACCAGCATGCCCATCTTCTGCGTGAATTCGCCGTTGCCGTCGGCGAGGAGCATCACGTTGTCCGCTTCCTGATCCTTGCCCCATTCTTCCATCACGAACGGGTCGTTGACCGAAACGCAGATGATCGCGTCGATGCCATGTGCCCGGAACGCGGGCGCGAGCTCGTTGAAGCGCGGCAGGTGCGTCGACGAGCACGTCGGCGTGAAAGCGCCCGGCAGGGAGAACACGACGACGTTCCGGTTCGCGAAGATGTCGTCGGTGGTGATCGTCGCCCAGTCGCCGTTGCGGCGCACGCGGAACGCGACGTCGGGAATGCGCGAGCTTTCGCGCGAGACGAGATTTTCAGCCATTCTCGATTGCTCCTTGGAAAAGTGTTGGAAAAGGTCCACGAGAAGGATGATGGGGGATACACTGACATAAATCAAATCGATAAACATAATACGCGCCATAACCAATGTCTATGACGAGCGCGGCATAGGACGCGGGCAATGCGTGTCCGGTGCTCGAAGTCGTGAACGTCGGCCTACGGGCTCCGGCGCTCCCTTCGCGCGCGCTTACAACGTTTTCTGCGCGTATCCGCGACGTGTAGCGGGTGCCGCGCTCGTCCGCGCCACCGGTCACGGCCGCCACTCCACTCGCACCGGCCACGCATCGCCCGCGTCCCTGCGGCGCCAGTGCCGATGCGAGACAGTGATTCGGCGTCGTGTGGGGCCTCGGTTCATCGACAAGCTCGCGCTGTCCGGGTTTTGCCAAGAATCGGCCGCCGGGTACCCGCCGGCCGGCGTCCATGGACTCGGAGCCCGCGCCGCACGCTGGCCGCAGCCAACTGGTCGGGGGAAAAGCGGGAAACCGCGAACTACGCGCCGCCGGCGGCGCGCAACTTCGGCGCGTGCTCCACGAGCGTGAGCTGACCGAATGGGGCAGGGACGGCGATGGCGAATCCCTGCGCGTAATCGACGCCGATCGCGCGCAGTGCCTGCAGCGTCTCGCGCCGTTCGACCGATTCGGCGATCGTCTTCTTGCCCATGATGTGGCCGATGCGATGGATCGCCTCGACCATCGCGCGGTTGACGGGGTCGGCCAGCATGTCCTTCACGAAGCTGCCGTCGATCTTCAGGTAGTCGACCGGCAAGTGCTTCAGGTACGTGAACGACGATACGCCGACACCGAAATCGTCGAGCGCGAAGCGGCAGCCGAGCGCCCGCAGCACCGTCATGAACTGCGTGGCCTTCGACAGCGACGCGACCGCCGTGGTCTCGGTGATCTCGAAGCAGATCTGGTCGCACGCGACGCCGTGCAGGGCGAACTGCGCCTGCACGTAGTCGAGAAACTCGTCGTCGCCGATCGAGGCGCCCGAAATGTTGATCGCGTAGACGCCCGCGGATCCCGTGCCGGGTGCGCGCTGCCGCGCCAGCAGCGCGAATGCGGTGCTGATCACCCAGCGGTCGATCGTCGGCATCAGGTGATAGCGCTCGCCCGCGGGAATGAATGCCGTGGGCGGCACAAGTTCGCCGTCGTCACCGCGCAGCCTGAGCAGCAACTCGGTGTACGCGGTGGACGGCTCGCCGCTGCTCGTGGCGGCCACCGGCTGGGCATACAGGCAAAAGCGCTCCTCGGCGAGCGCGCGGTGGATGCGGTTGACCCATTCCATCTCGCCGCGACGCAGCGTGACCTCGTCGCTTTCGGGGCTGTACACCTGCACGCGGTTGCGGCCGTTGTCCTTCGCCATGTAGCAGGCGGCGTCGGCGGCGGACAGCACGCCGGCCAGCGTCGCGGGGCCGCCCGCGAGATTGACGACGCCAACCGACGCGCCGATCTTGAACGAGCGCTGGCTCCACTGGAAATGAAAATCGCCGATGGCCTTGCGCAGCGAGTCGGCGATCGCGGCCGCCGGCGCGGGCGCGCAATGCTCGAGCAGCACGCCGAATTCGTCGCCGCCGAGGCGGGCCAGCGTGTCGCCCTCGCGCAGGCGCGCCCGCACCATCGCGCTCACGTGGCGCAGGAGCTCGTCGCCCGCGGCATGGCCGCACGTGTCGTTGACGACCTTGAACTCGTCGAGATCGAGGTAAAGCACCGCGTGGTTGACCGTCTCGAGCCGCCCTTCCGTGAGCACGGCGCTCACGCGCCGCTCGAATTCGCGACGGTTGAGAAGCCCGGTGAGCGCGTCGTGGCTCGCGAGGTGCGCGAGGCGCGTCGCGTATTGCCGCTCGCGGCTCATGTCGCGGAAGACGAGTACGACGCCGACGATGTCACGCCCGCGATCGCGGATCGGCGCCGCGGCGAAGTCGATCGCCACGGGTGCGTCGTGGCGCCGGCGCAACACCACGTTGCCTTCGGAGGAAATCGTCTCGCCGTGGCGGAAGGCGCGCGCCACGGGGTCGGGCACGTCGGTGCCCGTGCTCTCTTCGCCGGCGACGAACACCGACGGCAGCGGCAAGCCGCGCGCCTCCGCGTCGCGCCATCCTGTCAAGCGCTCCGCGACCGGGTTCATGTACTCGACGCGACCCGCCGGGTCGACGGTGATCACCGCGTCGGCGATGGACGCGAGCGTCACCTGCGCGCGCTCCTTCTCCTGCAGCGTCTGCGCCTCGGCCTGCTTGCGATCCGAGATGTCCGCGAGCGAGCCGGCGATGCGCTGCGGCTTGCCGCGCTCGCCCAGCACTGCGCGTCCGCGCGTGCGAAACCAGCGGAATTGGCCGTCGCGCAGCCGTAGCCGCAGCTCGACGTCGAACGGATCGCCGCGCGCGAGGTGGACGCGAAAGCGGGCGAGCGCGCGGCGGCGCTCCTGCGGATGAATGCGGCGCAGGAACGTCGCGGCCGTTTCGTGCAGCGTCCCCTGCGGATGGCCGAGCAACTCCTCGAATCGCGGCGAGACGTAGAACTCGCGCGCCGCGAGGGTCCAGTCGAAAATGCCGTCGTTCGTGCCGCTGATCGCATAGTCGTAGCGCTCGCGGCTTGCGCGCAGCGCCCAGAGCAGCGCGTCTTCCTGGCGGATCAGCCGCTGCGTGCGCACCACCGCGATCACGACGAGCGCGACGGCGATCAGCATCGTGCCGATCGCCAGCACGCGCTCGACCTGCCGCGCGGCGGCCGCGAACGTCGCGGCGAAGGCGCGCTCGAGCTTCGTGAGCTCGCGATCCAGCGTGCGCGCTTCGACGAGCAGCGGTGCCAAGTCGCCGGAATTGCCGCGACCGGTGCTGATCATCGCGTGCAGTTCCTGCGCGATCTCGTCGATGCGCGCGACCCGCGCATCGGCCTCGCCCCATAGCCGCACGCCTTCCGCCATGAAGCCCACGAAGCGGAACCGCCGGAACAGGTCGATCATGCCGCCGATGTCGGCCGGGTGGTTGTTGGCGGCGAGCAGCGAGTGCTGCGCCAAGGCGAAATCCGGGAATGGCCGCTCGAGCTCGAGGCGTGCTGCGCGCGCGCCGTCGAGCACCCGGCGCTCGTCCACGTAGCGGTCGAAGTGGTCCTCGTTGCGGCTCTGCGCGTATTGCTCGAGCGCCTCGACGGTCGCTTTCTGTGCGTTCGACCACACGCTCTCGGCGCCGATGTACGAGCGCACGCCCCGGATCACCTGCAGGCTCGCGGTGCCAAGCACGAGCAGCAGCACGACGATCGCGACGAACGGCCACACCAGCCGCAGCAGGCGGAAGTGGGGTGGTTTGATCGGCGTGGCGGTCAGGTTCATCGCGACGGCGCGCTCCGTACGAACCCCCCGCGCGCGGCTCCGGGGTGAAGCAAGCCACGCGCCAGGTGCGCCGCTCGCCACCGTTCAGCCTTGGCGGGCGCGTGAATTGCTAACACCTGTTGCGAAACCCTTCGCCGATGCCTGATTTTGCTATGAAACTACGCCTGCAGCCCACCTGCTTGCGCACGCGCGGCACGAGGAGCGCCGCATGACGAAGTGCCGGATGTGCAGCCAGCGGCTGACCCGTTCGGGCAGGCTGTGCCGCGAATGCGAGCGGGAGCTCGACCGTGAGCGGGCGGCGGCGGACGGGCTTGCCGCGGTGGTCGAGCTGCCCGATTCCGCTGGCGTCGGCCCCGTGCCGGCGCGCTTCGGCGCGCCGCGCACGCGCACCGTGGCCCTGTTCGCCGCCTTCGCGATCGGTACCGGCATCGCGGCGAGTGCTTACGTCATCCATGGCACGCGCAGCGCCCACGAGGCAGGAGCGTCGGTGATGATCGACCGCGACCTATCCGGCATCAAGCCGCGCGAGGTGCGCGCGCCCGCACCGCCCCGGGTTTCCGCCGCGCCCGCCGCGATCGCCGTCGGGCATTCGATTTCGCCTTCGTACGATCGCGTGCTGGGGCTCGCCGATGCGCTCGATCGCTGCAGCGGCGCGGCGCCGCACGCGCGGCTCGCATGCGAGGCGCGAGCGCGTGCCGTTTATTGCGGATCAGCCGGCGCCGACCGGATCCCGCAGTGCTTCACGCCGCGCTGATCCGCCCGTCACCGTGAAGCGCGCGTCCGCGAATGCGCGCGAAGGCGTGGTGCGGCGAGCGAGCGACATTCCTCCGGATCCGTAGCAGAGATGCTCCGGCCGCGCCGCGGCACCGGACGTGTCACACTTGCCCGGACGCGAGCGTGCCCCCACATGCTCGGAGATCCGCGCCTTCGCGCGGATCTCGGAGAACGCGTCGAGCGAGCCCATGCCTCCTGTCACCACCGCGCTGATCGTCGCCAACGTCGCCGTCTTCCTGCTGCAGTCGGTCGCGCCGGGCATCCTCGTCCCGTTCGCGCTGTGGCCGCTCGCGACCGGCGATCTCGGCATCGGCGCATCGTTCCTGCCGTGGCAGATCATCACCTACGCGTTCCTGCATGGCAGCTTGCTGCACCTGGCGTTCAACATGTTCGCGCTCTACATGTTCGGCAGCGCACTCGAGCGCGTATTCGGCGCGCGCCGCTACGCCGTGCTCTATTTCGCATCGGTGATCGCCGCGGCGATCACGCAGCTCGTGTTCGCCGCGGTCAGCGGTGGCGTGTATCCGACCGTCGGCGCGTCGGGCGGCGTGTTCGGGCTTCTGCTCGGTTATGCGATCTACTTCCCGCACAACCGCATCATGCTGCTGTTTCCGCCGATCCCGATGCCGGCGCGCGTCTTCGTCCTCCTGTACGCCGCGCTGGAGCTTTTCCTGGGCGTCACCGGCACGCAGGAGGGCGTCGCGCATTTCGCGCATCTCGGCGGCATGATCGGCGCCTGGTTGTTGCTGCGCGTCTGGCGCGGTGGTGTCCGGCGTCCGTCGCGCTAATGGCCTGTCGGACGGTTTGACAATCGCCATGGGCGCGTCAATGATGACGAACGCGGTTCCGCTGGGCGATTGCTGGCCGATCGCGAGTGTGGCAGAAATCTTGCAATGCATTTGCGAGCGGCGACCGCCCCTGCAACTCGCTGGCGGCCGGCCTGTCCACAATGCCTCGCTGTTCGTTCGCGCATGGAGGTGCGCAAATGAAATCGATCCTCGATCCGACCTTCCGCTACACATCGAGCGCAAATACCGATCTGCGCAAGACATTTGCGCGCATCCGGCGCGAGAGCCGCAAGCAATCGCAGCCGGCGTCGCACGAAAATTCCGAAGCCACTCCGAAAGTCACGCCGATCTTTCGCGGCCAGCGCCCGGCCGCCTGATGCGCGCAATCGGCCCGCCCGGACCGATGCCGTAACCTCGAACCGGCAAGATTTGCCGGCGGGCAAGCCCTTTCCGTCCGTCGCGCACGTCGTGGCCGGTTGCGGCCACCGGCGCTGCGTGCCGCGGCGGCCGTGGTAAAAGACGGCTGGCACGTGTCGGGACTTCCGCATGACGACCCTGGTTCGCCGGATGCGCTGTGGCTGCACGATCATGCCGCCGGAAGTTCTCCGGCAGATCGCCGCGCGCGGCACGAAGCGGCAGCGAGACGCCGCGCTCGCCACGCTCGCGACCGACCAGACGCTCCGCATCGCGCGCGCGACGTACGAGCTGCTCGAGGGCGGTGCGCATCGCAACCTGCTGGCCGTTCCCATGGCCGCGAAGCAGCGCACGATCTACGACGCGCAGAATCGCGAAATGCTGCCCGGGCGGGTCGTGCGCAACGAAGGTGCCACCGCCACCGCGGATCTCGAGGTCGACGAGGCCTACGAGGGCCTCGGCGCGACATTCGATTTCTTCGCCGACGCCTACGGCCGGAACTCCATCGACGACGAAGGCCTTCACCTCGACGCGACGGTGCATTTCGGAAAGGACTACGACAACGCGTTCTGGAACGGCCAGCAGATGGTGTTCGGCGACGGTGACGGCGACCTGTTCAACCGGTTCACCGCATCGCTCGACGTCATTGCGCACGAGCTCGGCCACGGCGTGACCGGCGACGAGGCAGGGCTCGTGTACGTGGGCCAGGCCGGCGCGTTGAACGAGTCGCTATCCGACGTTTTCGGCTCCCTCGTCAAGCAATACGTGCGCAAGCAGACGGCCGACAAGGCCGACTGGCTGATCGGGGAAGGACTTTTCACGGCGAAAGTGCACGGCGTCGCGCTGCGGTCGATGAAGGCGCCCGGCACGGCGTTCGACGATCCGATTCTCGGCCGCGATCCGCAACCCGCGACGATGGCGGATTACGTGCGCACGTCGGCCGACAACGGCGGTGTGCACACGAACTCCGGCATCCCCAACCATGCGTTCTACCTCACAGCCATCGCGCTCGGCGGTTACGCGTGGGAAAAGGCCGGTCGCATCTGGTACGAGACGCTGCGCGACAAGCGGCTCAAGCGCACGGCGACGTTCCGCCAGTTCGCGCACTACACGGTCGCGAACGCGGCGCACGTGTTCGGGACGGCTGAGCGCCGGGCCGTCGCGGAAGCCTGGAAGGCGGTCGGCATCACGACGGGCACCTGAGCGGGCGACGCGACCGCGAATGGACGGAGACAGGCATGCGGATCGATTTTCAGGTCGAGGGCGGCATCGCCGCATTCCCCGGACTCGCGAAGCCGGTGTCGATCGACTGTGAACGGCTTCCGGCGGCAGCGACGGCGCGCCTGCGCGATCTCGTGCGGCAAGCCGATTTCTTTGCGTTGCCGAGCGCTTCCGCCGCGCCGGCGGCGCCCGATACACGCCGCTACACGATCGCGGTGGACGACGGTGGGCGTTGCGGCACCGTGACCGTCACGGAGCCGATCGCGGATCCTGCGCTGCGCGATCTCGTCGCCGAATTGCGCCTCCACGCGCGGCAGGCACGGAGCCGGGCGTGAACGCTCGCTGCGTTTGTATGATCCCCCCACCCTCGCGGCTCATTCGACGAGGTTCGTGCTTCGCACTCATGTGCTCGCCCTCGGGGCGGCCCGTCGGGCTCGCGCGCTTCGCTGGCCCCCACGGGGGCGGAATGCGACGCTCGGGGCGGCCCTTTGCATCTCATTGGCGCATCGCGGCGGTCGCGCTGCTGGGCCTCTGCGGCTGCGCGGGTGCGCCGCCTGCGGCTCCCGGCCTGACCGGCAAGCCGATCGACGAATTCTTCGACGATCTCAAGGCGGAACTGCGCGAAGTGCACTGGCGCGTTCGCAGCAATGCCGCTGCCTGCGGCACGAGCGAGCCGCGTGAGGTGGACTTGCGCAACGCGACCATCACGCTCGATCTTTCGCGCGTGGGGGAAGCGAGCATCGATGGCGAGATACGCCTCGTCGCGCTGCCGCTCGCGGGACTGTCCGTGTCACCGTTCGCCACCGCCTCGGCATCGCGCAAGTGGACGCAGGACATCGTTCTCAAGCTCGATGTCGCGGGTCCCGCCCGGATCTACGACGTAGGCGAGCGGACAAGCGCGACTGGCGCGGTGGCGCGCAGCCTCAACGCGGCGATCGACGGCTTCATGCGCTCGAGCGCAGAAGAGCCGTGCATACGGCTATCCGCGCTCAAGCTCTCGTTCGTGATCGACGTGAGACGGGAAGCGGGCGGCGGCTTCAAGCTTGTCGTGCCGTCCGCCGAATGGGGTGCCGATGCGGCTCGGCGCGACGTCAATGCACTGACGCTCACGTGGGACAAGGTGACGTCCAACGCGTTACGCTAGGGTCCCCTCGGCGCGAGTCGCGCGGATGCGCCTAATCGGTACTGCGCAAAATGCGCCCCAGCAGGTAACCCACCGCGGCCGCGATGCCGATCGCGACCAGCGGCCGCGAGGTCACCGTGTCGGTGACCGCGTTCACGAGCGCGGAGTTGCGATCGCGCAGCATCGACGCTCGATCCGATGCCCAGTCGACGCTGGCTTTCGCTGCGTCTGCGGCGGTGTCGACGCCGCGGCGCGCGGTGTCTGCAACGCGGTCCATGCGGTCCGACGCGGCTTGTGATGCGCGGTCGAGATAATCCTGCGCCCGGTCGCCTGCGTCCTGCAGGCGCGAGCGGCCTGCGCTTTCGAGATTCGCGGTGTCTGCCATGATCCTTCTCCGTTATGAGCCGCCCAGCGGCTTCCGCAGAATATTGGCCGTCGCGAACGCGCGCCATAGGCCTGCGGCGCGAATTCGCGTAGGCCGTCAACCGACGTCTATTTGCCGGCCCCGGAGGCGCCGCCGGTGCCGCTGGCGCCCGATGCGCCACTGTTGCCGCTGGCGCCCGATGGGCCGCTGTTGCCGCTTGCTCCGGCCGTGCCGGTCGTGCCGGTGGTTCCCGTGTTGCCGTCGGCCGTGCCGCCGCCGCTCTTGTCGCGCATCGCCGACGTTCCGCGCCGCGCGCCCGTTGCATCGTGATTGCTCATGCAGTCGTTCAATGCAGTGCCGTTCATGCCCGCGCACGACGGGTAGTGATCGCGCACGCAGTCGGACATCGCGCGACCGGTCGTGTTCGCGCATTGCGCCGGCATGCCGCCGCGCATCTCACCGGACGTCGAATTCCTTGCGTCATTCGGATGAGTGCCGTTCGACATTTGTGCACCGGCCGTGGTCGCCAGCGTCATCGCCAGCGCGAAGGTCAGGCTTTCCAGTTTCCATGCTTTCATCGTAAAACTCCTCTTCGGTCTCAAAATGGCGACGCCGCAGTCGGCGTCGTTGCTCCGTTGCAGATAGCAGCGCCCGTGCCAAAACAGCAAATGGCACCGCGGTAGAGGGAAGCCGTCGCGCGCAGGCTTCGCTGCCCGCTCTGCGAGGTGAAAATCCGTCGCTGGAAAGCGCAAGATTTCCCGATGCGGGCCGTTGTTGCACGCGCGAGCGACGTTGCGACGCGAACCCCTGCGCGTGCAGCCGGTTTCACGCGTCGCGCGCATCGCGTATCCTCTCGCGAGGCGCCGCGCGAATCCGTGAGCGGCGCTCCTCTCGCAGGAGACCACGATGCCGATCCGTTCGCTGCGTTCCATCGTCGAGGGTCGTCCCCCCGTGGTGGCGCCGTCCATCACGACGGTCGTCGAAGCGGCGCGGGTCATGAAGTCACATAACGTCGGCGCGCTGCTGGTGGTCGATCACACGCGGCTGATCGGCATCTTCACAGAGCGCGACGCGCTGTTCCGGCTGCTTGCGGAAGGCCGCGATCCGCACGCGACGCGCCTTGCCGACGTCATGACGGCGCAGCCGCAAACCATCCATCCCGACGAGCCGTTCGTGCGGGCGCTGCGGATGATGCACGAGGGCAAGTTCCGGCACCTGCCCGTCGTCGAGTTCGATCGTCCGCTCGGCGTCGTGTCGGTTCGCGACGCGCTCGACGAGGACCTCTACGAGTTGCGGGTCGATCTCGAGCAGCGGGAGACGATGGGCGAATAGCGCGTCCGAAGCGCTCGCGCCGAAACCAACGCGCCGTGCGCTTGTCGACTCGATAGTCATCACTCGCGCCCCAGCGTTGCGGCGCCCGAGTCATGGATGTCCGACATTCGCTTGTCGCGCTGGCCGCCGCGCTTGCGGTTGCGGGCTGCGGCGGCATCGCGCAGCTGCCGGTCGAGGCGGGGACGGGCCCCGATCCGGCGCTGCCGCCGCCCGCCACGTCGCTGTTGCCGACCGTACACGTCGCGAAGGCAACCGGCTGGCCCGCCGACGCGCACCCGGAGCCTGCTCCCGGCCTCGCGGTCGCGCGATTCGCCGACGGCCTCGCGCATCCGCGCTGGCTCTACGCCCTGCCGAATGGCGATGTTCTCGTCGCCGAAACCGACGCGCCGCCGAAGCCCCAGGATGGCAGGGGCATCCGCGGCTTTGTCATGAAGCAGCTCGTGAAGAAGGCCGGTTCGGGTACGCCGAGCGCGAATCGCATCACGCTTCTCCGCGACGACGACGGCGACGGTGTCGCGGAGACACGCACGGTGTTTCTGCAGAACATCGATTCGCCGTTCGGGATGGCGCTCGTCGGCAACGACCTATATGTCGCGGCAACCGACGCGCTGTTGCGGTTTCGCTACGAGCCGGGCGCAACGGCGATCGCCGGACCCGGCACGAAGATCGCCGATCTTCCCGCGGGTCCCATCAATCACCACTGGACGAAGAACGTCATCGCGAGCGCCGACGGCAGCAAGCTTTACGTGACGGTCGGCTCGAACAGTAACGCGGGCGAAAACGGCATCGATGCGGAAGCCGGTCGCGCCGCGATCTGGGAGTTCGACGTTCGCACCGTGCAGCATCGCGTGTTCGCTTCGGGGCTTCGCAATCCGAACGGCATGGCGTGGGAGCCGGCGACGGGCGTGCTGTGGACGACCGTCAACGAGCGTGACGAACTCGGCAGCGACCTCGTGCCCGACTACCTGACATCGGTGCGCGACGGCGGCTTCTACGGCTGGCCGTACAGCTATTACGGCGCGCACGTCGATGCGCGCGTTACGCCGCAGCGGCCCGACCTCGTGGCCAAAGCGCTCGTGCCCGATTACGCGCTCGGCCCGCACACGGCCTCGCTAGGGCTCGCCCGCGCCTCGGGGACCGCGCTTCCTGCCGCATACCGCAGCGGCATGTTCGTGGGCCGCCACGGCTCGTGGAACCGCAAGCCGCGCAGCGGCTATGATGTGATCTTCGTGCCGTTCGCGGACGGCAAGCCGTCCGGTGCGCCGCTGCCGGTACTCGCCGGATTCCTTTCGAGCGAAGGCGCGGCGCAGGGACGGCCGGTCGGCGTCGCGATCGATAGGCGTGGTGCACTGCTCGTCGCCGACGATGTCGGCAATGCCGTCTGGCGCGTGACGAGCGCGCCTGCCGGGGGTACGGCTGCGCGCTGACAACTCTGCGATGCGGGCACGGGTTTGCGCGTCGTCAGGCGCTGCGACGCGTCAAGGAGGTGCGCTTGAATCGGCTCGGGACGTCATTGATCGCATGCGCTGCAACGCTCGCCGCGAGCGGCGTGACAGGTCATGAAACGATCATCGTGACGGAGCCGCCGGCGGGGTTCGTGCCACTTGCGACGACGACCGTCGAGTACCGCTGGGACGTGCTCACGCCGCACCTGGCGCTCGCGACGCGCGACGTCGGGGCGCGCGTGCTCACGCCGTCGTTCGTTTCGCGGCGCTTCGATTACAACGCCGTCGAATGGACGAGCGAGCACCGGCGGCTCGGTCGCGTCGCCGAGTTCGAATGCAAGTATTCGGACCTCGGGTTGCCGAATCAATGCGTGACGACCTGGCGCGACGTGTATGTCGACGTTCCGGTGCCGGTCGTGCGGCGAGACCATGTCGACGTCGACGTGCCGCAGTGGTCGCGGCGCGACTGGCACACGGTCGTCGATGTGCCGCAGCTCACGTGGACGCGCGAAACGCTCGTCGTGACGTTGCCGGCGGTCGCCGTTTCAAGTCCCGGTCCCTAATAGCCGAGCGACCCCGCCGCTTCCGTGCCAAAACCTGGAGCCTCCATGACCGCGCACACCTACAAGCTCATCGAACTCGTCGGCTCGTCGCCGACGAGCACCGACGACGCGATCCGCAACGCCATTCGGAAGGCGTCGGCCACCGTCAAGCACATCGACTGGTTCCAGGTCGTTGAGACGCGCGGCCACGTCGCGGACGGCAACGTCGCCCACTTCCAGGTCACGCTGAAGGTCGGCTTCCGGATCGAATAGCGCGCGCTACACCAGCTTGCGCAGCATCTCCGGGTTCTTGATGATCGCTTTGCGCCTTCCTTCGGGCGCGCGGTAGAGTCCCGCCGGCGGGTTGGTTTCGAGGCGTGCGCGCAGCGCGGGGTCGGCGCATTGCGCGTCGAACGCGACGCTCACGCGCGTCCCGTCGACCGCACCGACGGCGAAGCACGCACGGCCGAGTTTGTCGTTCACCGGCGCCACGACGTCGGCGGCGATCGCGTCGCTCGGCGCATCTGCCGACGCCACTTCGACGTCGTACAGCCGCGGCGTTCCGGGCGGTCCCGGGTGCGCCGCAATGACGCCGGGCAGGCCGGGCAGCTCAGCTGCGAACAGCTCTTCCCACGCGCGGTCGGGCAGTCCGGTCACCACCAGCGTGACCTTGCGGCCCGTCACGTTGACGTGCGAGAGGAACAGGTTGCGGTTCAGCTGGTCGGCCACTTTCGTGCCGATCGCGCGCAGCGCTTCCTCCTCGCTCGCGAAGCTGCCCATGCCCTTCGGCAGCGTCGTGTCGAAGCAGATCTCCTCGCCGGTGACGCGATTCGCGCACTTGATCGTCCACGACGACAGCGCGTACTTGGTGATGACGAGGCCCGACGCCGCGAGCCGCGTCGACAGCCGCTTCACGGTCGCCTCGCCAGTGACGACGAAGTCGGCGCTTTCGGCTCCCGCGGCCTCGTCGGACCACGTCCTGAATCCGAACGACTTGATGCGTTCCTTGAGCACGTTCTCGGCGATCGCCGAGGGGATCGGCGGCGCGTCGGGCGCGTCTGCATCGCGTGTTGCAATGCGCACCGCGAGGCGCGGATCGCCGTTCGCACGGATGAGCTCGACGCGCTCGTCGCGCGAGAGCTGATTGAGTGACTGCTGCACGGCCTTGACGTTGACCACCCCCTGCGTCGTCACCGTCATCAGTCCGTCTTTCCCGAGCTGCGGCGGGCTCTCGCGGACGACGTTGTCGATGAAGTCGCCGCTTTTCGCCAATACGCGCGACTGCAGCACGTCGTAGTTCGTCGACAGCGACTGGCGATCGAGCAGCAGCACGAGCGCTTTCTCGACCAACTGTCGCTTCGCGTCGGCGCGCGCGGCGGCCGGCAGCAGCGATGGGTCGCTCGCATAGCGCGGGTCGCTCGGATCGGCGAGCCCCACCGCCGATATCACGATATTGCCGGGTGGCAGCGCGGGCGCCGCTGCCGCTTTTGCCGACGTCGCGGACGCATTGGCGGCCGGCGTCGCGGGCCCCGATGCGGAAGCCGCCGGCGCCGCCGCATCCGAGGGTGGCGAAGAGACAGCGGCCTTCGCGCCGGCCTGCGGGTCGACCGCGGCGGTGCGCGGCCCCTGACTTTGTGGCACGGACGGCGTGGCGGCTGTGGTCGTCGCATCGGTGCCCGGCCGCAGCCACCACGTGGCCGCGAGCGCAGTGATGCCGATGACGGCGATCGCGGCGACAACGGCGATCGCGGTTGCCTGCGACGCGCGTGGAGGCGGCGCGGGTGGCGTCGCACTCGCATGCGCGGGCGGGGCTGCAGCGGGCGCAAGGGCCGCGGCATTCGGCAGCGTCGCATCGGGATCCGCGGCGCTGGCCATCGCGAGCGGCGCGGGCATCGCGGCGCGTAACGCGGCGGCAAATGCCTGCGCGGTCTGGAAGCGCTCGTCGGCGCGCTTCGCGAGCGCCTTGCGCACGACGGCGTCGATCGCCGGCTGCAGCTGCACGTTGAGTGTCGACGGCGGCAGCGGATCTTCCTTCAGCACCTTCTGCATCGTCGTCGTCGACGAGCCGGCGAACGGCCGCTCGCCGGTCAGGAACTGGTAGAGGATGACGCCGGTCGAGAACAGGTCGGAACGGCCGTCGACGGGCAATCCCATGATCTGCTCGGGCGACATGTAATTCGGTGTCCCGACCACGGTGCCGACCTGCGTCAGGTTGGACGATTCGATGTGGGCGATGCCGAAGTCCGCCACCTTCACCGTGCCGTCCGCGAGCAGGAAGATGTTTGCGGGCTTGATGTCGCGATGGACCACGCCCTGCCGGTGCGAATACTCGAGCGCGGCGAGGATCTGCGTCATGATCCGCTCGATGTCGGCCGGGCGGAAGCGCTCCTCGGCGGCGAACGCGTCCTTGAGCTCGCGGCCGTCGACGTATTCCATCGCGATGAACCACGTGCCGTCGTCCTCGTCGCAGTCGTAGATCGAGACGATGTTCGGATGCGACAGACGCCCGGCCGCCTGCGCCTCGCGCCGGAAGCGCGCGATGACGTCCTTCGGGCGCTCGCCCGTCAATTGGTCGGGGCGGATCGTCTTCAGCGCGACCCGGCGCTTGATCATCGGGTCGTATGCCTCGTAGACGACGCCCATCGCGCCGCGGCCGAGCTCGCGGCGTATCTCGTATTTGCCCAGCTGGCTTTTCATCGTTCGGTATCCCGGAAGACGGCGCCGCAAGAGGGCGAGGTGCAATGCGGCAGCCACGCAAAGCGGTCGCCGCAAAACGATAACGCCGGCGATGGGGCCGGCGTTGCCGTGGTGACGCGGCGCGGTCCCGTCACTTGTACTTGCTGTCGATCTCCCACACCGACTTCTGCACGAGCCGCTGCACCATCGTGTCGAGGGACACGCCGCCCTGCTGCGACTGCGACACGCCGAGCACCGACGTCGACTTCGCGCCGACTTCCATCTTTTCCTCGGTATAGCCCTGTGCGAGCTGCTCGGTCGTCTCGGCGTTGATGATCTTGTAGCGCATGCCGATGATCCACACGCCGCTCGACTCGCCGGTCTGCACCGAGCCCACCGCGGCCTGGCCGACTGCGCCCGCGCGCGCCCCGCCCCAGGAGCCGCTGAAGGCGCCGAGCGCGCCGGCGATGTTGCCGAGCGCATGGCCGTCGAAGCCCTGCTGGGCCGCAGCGACCTGTTCCGTTTTGAGGATGTCGAACTTGACGACGTACTTCGTCGTCTTGAGCTTGCCCATGCCGAGGTACTTTCGCGCCGCCTGCGGATCACCCAGGTTGTACGCCAGCTCGAATTCCTTGAGCAGCGGCCCGAGGTTCGAGCGCTCGAGCACCTGGAAATTCGCCGCGGAGAGCTCGAGCTCGCCGAAATCGGCGATGTTGTTGGCCGTGAACCGCTGCAAAAACGTCGCGTTGCTGCTCTTGATTTCGCCCGGAATGACGACGAGCGCCGGTCCTTTCTTGCCGGCGTTCACGTATTCGACGGGCTTGTACAGCGCCTGGTCGGCAGATTGGTTGGCGCGTTGCGACGTGTCGCTGCCCGCCGTGGGCGACGGGTTGCCGAACGTCGGCTGCGCTCCGGCCGGCATGGCGATGACGGCGAGCGCCGCGAGCAATGCGGGCGCGGCACAGCGGGAAAGAAAGCGTGCGTGCATGTGGAAGGCTCCCTTATCGATTCGATGCCCGGACGCAGGGCCGCGTCATTTGCGGCCCGCGTTGCGGCAATAGTCCGAGTACAGCCGCGCGACGACCTCGTCGGCCTTTTCGTTCACGAGCGCGAGCGCCATCCGCTGCACGTCGTTTCCCGAATACGACGCCGAGCTCGCCTCGGTGTCGGAGATCAGGCGACCGTTGCTCGCCGTGAGCGTGAAACCCATGTCGACCGTGACCTGGTTCACGGCCATGATCGGATTGGGCGTCGCCTGCGACGAGATCAGGCCGCGCAGGATGAAGCTCGCGCCGAGTCTTCTCGACGCCGACAGCGCAGCGTCGGGGTCGTTGCGAAAATACGCGTCGATCTCGGCCTGTGCGATCTGGCGGCGGATTTCCTGCGGCGTGTACGTGCGCAGCCCCAACGCTTTCAGCCGCTTGTTGATCGCGTCGTAGTGCGGACCGTAGTTTTCCTGATGCGCCTCGACGATGCCGTTCGATCGCCGCTCGCCAATCATCACCATGATCTTCTTGTTCTTGAGGTCTGCCCGGCACGGCTCGGACAGGTCGTACGCGATGCGGTCTTCGCGCTCGTACGCCTTCTGCTGCTCCTGCTGGCGCGCCTTTTCCTCCTCCTGCGAGAAGCTGAACCTTTGCGCGCAAACGGGCAGCGCGACAGCAAGCGCGATCAGCGACAGTGCGAGCTTCATAAAGGAGGCGAAAAACCGGAAGGGCGCCCAAAATGCCCGATGGGCGAGATTAGCGCAATGCATCGTGCAAATCCAGAAGCCGCCCGAAACCTTCCGCCAGCCGGCGCGCGAAGGCGTACGAAATGCGAAAATGACGGCGATGACCGATTTGTTTCACCCTGCCGTCGCCGCGTGGTTCCGGCAGCAGTTTCCGGCACCCACACCTGCACAGGCGCGCGCCTGGCCGGCGATCCGCGCCGGGCGCAACGTGCTGATCGCTGCGCCCACCGGGTCCGGCAAGACGCTCGCGGCTTTTCTCGCGACGATCGACGCGCTGGTGCGCGAGGGGCTTCGGCAAGGGCTGCCGGACGAGACGTCGATCGTCTACGTCTCGCCGCTCAAGGCGCTCTCCAACGACGTCCGGAAGAACCTTGCCGTGCCGCTCGCGGGCATTCGCCGCGAGCTCGAGGCTGCGGGCCTAACCGACGTCGACATCCGGACGCTGGTGCGCACCGGCGACACCCCGCAACACGAGCGCGCAAGCATGCGCAAGCGGCCGCCGCACGTCGTCGTCACGACGCCCGAGTCGCTGTACGTGCTGCTGGGCTCGCAGTCCGGCCGGGCGATGCTCGCGACGACGCGCACGGTGATCGTCGACGAAATCCACGCAGTGGCGTCGAACAAGCGCGGAAGCCACCTCGCGCTGTCGCTCGAGCGGCTCGAAGCGCTCGCCGGGCGGCCGCTCACGCGCATTGGCCTGTCGGCGACGCAAAAGCCGATCGAGGAGATCGCGAGCTTCCTGGTCGGCGCCGATGCCGCCGCGGCGTGCGAGATCATCGACATCGGGCACACGCGAGCGCGTGATCTCGCCCTGGAGGTGCCGGCCTCGCCGCTCGAGGCCGTGATGTCGAACGAGGTCTGGCAACAGGTCTACGCGCGGCTCGCGGAGCTCGTCGCTGCGCACCGCACGACGCTCGTGTTCGTCAACACGCGCCGCATGGCCGAGCGGGTCACGCGGCATCTGTCCGAGCTCGTCGGCGCCGACCACGTGATGTCGCACCACGGCAGCATGGCGAAGGAGCGGCGCCTCGCCGCCGAGCAGCGGCTGAAGCGCGGCGAGCTTCGGGCGCTCGTCGCCACCGCGTCGCTCGAGCTCGGCATCGACATCGGCGACGTCGAGCTGGTCTGCCAGATCGGCACGCCGCGGCGCATCGCGACGTTCCTGCAGCGGGCCGGGCGCGCCGGCCATGCGGTGGGCGGCCTGCCGAAGGCGCGGCTCTTCCCGCTGTCGCGCGACGAGCTCGTCGAATGCACGGCGCTGCTCGAGTCGGTCGGGCGGGGCGAGCTCGATCGCGTGACGATTCCCCCGCAGCCGCTCGATGTCCTCGCGCAGCAGATCGTCGCCGAAGCCGCCGCGCGCGAGTGGAGCGAACAGGCGCTCCATGCGCTCGTCACCCGCGCTTCGCCGTACGCCGACCTTTCCTATGCCGAGTACCTCGACGTCGTCCGCATGCTGGCGGAAGGCTTCACGACGCGCCAGGGCCAGCGCGCGGCCTACATCCATCGCGACGCGGTCAACGGCATGCTGCGCGGCCGGCGCAACGCGCGGCTCACGGCGCTGACGTCCGGCGGCGCGATCCCCGACACGGCCGACTACGACGTCGTGCTCGAGCCGGCCGGGCAGCTCGTCGGCACGGTGAACGAGGACTTCGCGGTGGAAAGCCTCGCGGGCGACGTCTTCCAGCTCGGCAACACGTCGTATCGCATTCGCCGCGTCGAAGCGGGCCGCGTGCGCGTCGAGGACGCGCAGGGCCAGGCGCCGACCATCCCGTTCTGGCTCGGCGAGGCGCCGGCGCGCAGCGACGAGCTGTCCGCGGCGGTGTCGCGGCTGCGCAGCGAGCTCTTCGCGTGCGACGACACTGAAAGCGGCGATGCGAGCGCGGCCACCGATCGCGCACGCGCGCTGGCGCGACTCGCCGACGAAGGCATCGCGCCCGCGGCAGGCGCGCAACTCGTCGACTATCTCGCGTCCGCGCGTGATGCGCTCGGCGTGCTGCCGACGCAGGACACCGTCGTGCTCGAGCGCTTCTTCGACGAATCGGGCGGCATGCAGCTCGTCATCCACGCGCCGTTCGGCAGCCGCATCAATCGCGCGTGGGGGCTCGCGCTGCGCAAGCGGTTCTGCGTCCGGTTCAACTTCGAATTGCAGGCCGCTGCGACCGAGGATGCGATCGTGCTGTCGCTGTCGACCAGCCACAGCTTTGCGCTCGCCGATGTCGCGCGCTATCTGCATTCGAACACGGTGCGGGCGGTGCTGGTCCAGGCGATGCTGGCGGCGCCGATGTTCGCCGCGCGCTGGCGCTGGGTGGCGGCCACATCGCTCGCGCTGCCGCGTTTTCGCGGCGGGCGGAAGGTTCCGGCGCCGCTGCAGCGCATGCGCGCCGACGACCTGCTGGCGGCGGTGTTTCCCGACCAGACCGCCTGCGCGGAAAACATCGTCGGCGATCGCGAAATTCCCGATCACCCGCTGGTGCGCCAGGTCGTCGACGACTGCCTGCACGAAGCGATGGACATCGACGGCCTCGAGCGCCTGTTGCGGCGCATCGAGCAGGGCGACGTGCGCGTCGTCGCGCGCGACCTTCCCGCGCCGTCGCCGCTCGCGATGGAAATCCTGAACGCCCGCCCCTATGCCTATCTCGACGACGCGCCGCTCGAGGAGCGCCGCACGCAGGCGGTGATGGGACGGCGCTGGGCCGACGACGCGACTGCCGGCGACCTCGGCCGTCTCGACGCTGCGGCGATCGACCGCGTGCGCAGCGAAGCGTGGCCCGACGCAACGACGGCCGACGAACTGCACGATGCACTATTGGGTCTGGGATTCCTGACCCACGGCGAGGTCGCGGCGCGCGCCGAATGGCGGCCGCTGCTCGATGCGCTGGCCGTGGCGCGGCGCGCGACGCGGCTCGCGTTGGCCACGAGCGCGGGCGTCGCCGATGCCGATGCGGCGCTCTGGGTTGCCGCCGAGCGGCTGCCGCAGTTCGCCGCGATCCATCCGGATGCGCAGCGCGCGCCGGTCATCGACGCGCCGGCGGAGTTCGCGCAGCGCGCGTGGACGCGCGAGGATGCGATTACCGAAGTGCTGCGCGGCCGGCTGCAGGCGCTCGGACCTGTCACCGCCGATCGCGTAGCCGAATCGATGTGCGTTCCGGTGGCCGACGCGCTGCGCGCGCTCGCACGTCTTGCCGGCGAAGGTGTAGCGATGTCGGGCATCTACACCCCCGGTGCGCCGACGGCTGAATGGTGCGACCGCACGCTGCTCGCGCGCATCCATCGCTATACGGTCAGCCGCCTGCGGCAGGAAATCGAACCGGTGTCGACGCAGGATTTCATGCGCTTCCTGTTCCGCTGGCAGCACGTGGCCGAAGACGAGCGCCGGCAGGGGCCGGATGCGCTTGATGCGATCATCGGCCAGTTGCAGGGGTTCGAGGCGCCTGCCGCCGCTTGGGAGGCGGAGATCCTGCCGTTGCGCCTTGCCGACTACGAGTTCACGTGGCTCGACGATCTGTGCCTCGCCGGGCGTGTGATATGGACGCGCCTGACGCCGCCCACCCCGGCCGGCGCTCCGGGCGCGAACGTGATTCGCACGACGCCCGTGACGCTCTTGCCGCGGCGCGCCGCATCGGTGTGGACGCGCCTCGCGCCCGTACCGGCGGACATGCCCGCCGCGAGTTCGCGCGCCCGCGCGGTCGCGGAATTCCTGCAGGCGCATGGCGCGTCGTTCCACGACGAGATCGTCGACGGTACGCGCCTCCTGCGCACGCAGGTCGAAGATGCGCTCGCCGAACTCGTCGCGCAGGGTCGCGTGACTTCGGACAGCTTCGCCGGCCTGCGCGCGCTCGTCACGCCGGCGCAAAAGCGCAAGCGGATCACCCGGGTCCGCCGCCACGGCCGCGGCGCCGTCCCGGGCGTGGAAGATGCCGGCCGCTGGGCGCTCACGCGGCGCCCGCAGCAGGCTGCGCCCGGGAACCCGGATGCGCCCCGCAGCCACGGCGAGGCGCCGGGCCCGGACCCGGTCGAGCACGTCGCGCATGCGCTGCTGCGACGATACGGCGTAGTGGCGTGGAAAATACTCCAGCGGGAAGCCACGTGGCTGCCGCCCTGGCGCGAGCTGACGCGCGTGCTGCGCAGGCTCGAAGCGCGCGGCGACATCCGCGGCGGCCGCTTCGTGGCGAGCGTGACGGGTGAGCAGTTCGCGCTGCCCGAGGCGGTGACGATGCTGCGCGAGACGCGCAGGACGGCGCCAGGCGGGGCGTGGGTTGCCGTCAGCGCAGCCGATCCGCTGAACCTCGTCGGCACCGTGTTGCCGGGCGCGAAAGTTCCAGCGCTCGCCAGCAATCGCGTTCTCTATCGCGACGGGCTGGCCGTTGCCGCGCTCGCCGGTGGAGAAATCCAATGGATACAGGCCCTTGATCCCGCCGACGCACGCATGGCAACGGCTTTGCTGACAAGACGCCAAGGCGCTCCGCAGCTCGCGTATCTGCGCTGAATATTCGCTTGCGCTCCCGCACCGCCGGTGCGAACGTTTGCGTTGCGGCCGTTGTCTGACCGCACCTTGCACAATGCGCGGGCCGGGATTTCGGCTCGCATTCCGATGGAACGGCAAGCCGAACTCGATTGGCTGCGCGGCCTGATGCTCGTGCTGATGACGCTGACGCACGTGCCCACGTGGTTCGGTGCGCATCTCGGGCAGCCGTTCGGCTTCGTGTCCGCGGCCGAGGGCTTCGTCTTCCTGTCCGCGTTTCTCGTCGGCTGCGTCTATTCGCAGATGGCCCGCAAGCGCGGGTTTCCGGCGATGCGGAAGGCCGCGCTCGGCCGCGCGGCGAAGGTCTACGCCGCGCACGTCGCGTTGCTGCTCTTCCTGTTCTTCGTGCTCGTTCCGTTCGCGACTTCGCACGGCGCTTACGCGATCACCGATCTCGCGTCGTTCTACGTCGAGCGTCCGCGCGTCGCGCTCGTCGCCGCACTCGCGCTGGGCTACAACCCGCCGCTGCTCGACATCCTGCCGATGTACGTCCTCTTCATCGCGGCTTCGCCGCGGCTCATCGAGGTCGGATCGCGGCGCGGGTGGGGGCCGCTGCTCGCGGTGTCCGCCGCGCTATGGCTGTTTGCGCAGCTCGGCGGCGGCCAACACATATACGAGTCGATCGCGCGGCTCGTCGAATGGCCGGTTCCTTATGCGCAGACCGGCGCGTTCTCGCTGCTCGCGTGGCAGTTGTTGTGGCTCGTGGGACTGCGCGCGGGCACGCTGAAGGCGGAAGCGCGCTTGGCGGCGGGAAGCGAGCGGCCGTGGCCACGCGCGCTCGTGTTCGGCGCGCTATCGCTGGCGGCCGTGTTCTTCGTGATGCGCCATGTCACCGGACAGGTGCCATTCGCGACCGACGCCCCGCTGAACGCGCTGTTCGACAAGTGGCATCTCGGCCCGCTGCGGCTTGCCAATTTTGCGGTACTCGCGATCCTCGCAGTGCACTGGCGCGACGTGCTGGTCGCGTGGGCTGCGCGATCGATGATCGCCACGCTCGGGCGCGCTTCGCTGACGGTGTTCACCGCTCATCTCGTGCTGTGCCTCGGGATCCTGGCCACGGCAGGCGAGGAGCTCGCCGCCCATGCGAGCCTCGAAGGCGCGGCGCTGGTCGCAGGAACGCTCGTGACGCTCTACGCCGTTGCCCGCGTGATGCTTGCCGGCGAGCGGACCGTGCGCGTGCCTCTCGCCGTGGCCGCGCCGCGAAAGGTGGCCGCGAAGATCGATCCGCGAATGGGGTCGTAGCACGCGAGATTCGACGCTTACGAAACAACCAGGTTGGCTCGGACGAGGAGTGACTGCGGCATCACGAGCCCGAGTGCTTTCGCCGCCCGAAGGTTCACCGACAGATCGAACTTCGTCGGCTGCTCGATCGGCAGATCGCCGGCACGCGCGCCCTTGAGGATCTTGTCCACGAACGACGCGGAGCGCCGGAACACTTCGGTTGCGTCCGGTCCGTAGGCGATCAACCCGCCGGATTCCACGTAGGCCTGGCTTTCGTATATCGCCGCAATCCGGTGCTGCGCCGCGAGCTCCGCCAGCCGGGTGCGACGCGACGCTGCAAACGGGCTGGTCTGGACGAGCAGCGCATGTGCGCGTGCCTGCTCGAACGCGGTGAACGCGCCGGGCAGGTCCTCGTCCTTCGTCATCAAGCGTACGGTCAGGTCCAGGCCAAGCTGCTTCGCTGCCGCGCGCGTCGCATCGACGAGCAGCGGCGTCGCAAACCTGTTGTCGAACGCGAGCAGGGCGACGCGTTTCATCCGTGGCACAAGCTCCCGCATCAGCTGGAGGCGTTTCGCCGTCAGCTCGCTCGACAGGATCGTCATCCCGGTCAGGTTTCCGCCAGGGCGTCCCAGGTCCTTGACGAACCCGCTGCCGACCGGGTCGGCCGAAGCCTGCATCACGATTGGTATCGACTTGGTCGCGTGCATCGCCGCGCTCACCGCGGGCGTCGCCGCCGTGACGATGACATCGACGTTCGCCTGGACGAGCTCGGCGGCGAGCGCCGGGAGGCGCTGCTCCTGATCCGATGCGAGGCGATATTCGATGTGCAGATTGCGTCCCTCGACGTAGCCGAGCGCCTGCAAGGCATCGAGAAATTGCCGGTCGAGCGGACCGAGGTCTGCACGCAAGCTGAGATACCCGATGCGTGCCATGCTCGCGTCGCGCTGCGCGGCCGCGCGGTTCGCTGCCGCGAGTGCGCCAAGCGCGACCCAGCGCGCGATGAACGCTCGCCGGTTCACGATTCGTCACCTACCTTTCAGCAACCGCGCAGTGGCGCGCGCTCAAACGTCAGTGCACGTAGCTCGCGATGACGCGCTTCCAGAGCGCGTAGCCGTCCGCGTTCAGATGCAGCGCGTCCGCGCGAAAGAGCTCGGCGCGCGGCATCCCGCGCACGTCCAGCATCGGTGTGTAAACGTCGATGAAGTCGACCTTGCCCTCGGCGTCGGCGTAGGCGCGAATGAGCGCGTTCGCTTCCCGGATCTGCGGCAGCAGCGCGATGCGCGACGGGCTCGGCTTGATCGAGATGTACGCGATGTCGGCATTCGGCAATTCGCGGTGCACGCCCTCGACGAACGCCACGAAACGCCGAAGCACCTCGCGCGGCGGCGTGCCGGCAGCGAGGTCGTTGTCGCCTGCGTACACGAGCACCGTTCGCGGCCGGTAACGAACCACGAGCCGGTTCAGGTGCTTCACGCAGTCGGATAGCTGCGAGCCGCCAAAACCGCGCTTGATGACGACCGGCAGGCTGCGGAACTGGTCTTCGAGATCGTTCCACAAGCGGATCGACGAGCTGCCGATGAACAGCACGCCGCCCGGGGGGTGCGGATGCGCGGCATCGTCGGTCGCGAACGCATCGAACGTTGCCTTCCACGGCGTCGTTGCGTCGTCTGCCGCGACGGCCGGCGTGTCCACCGCTGCGAACGCCGGGGCGATCGCACAGGCGGCCGCCAGGGCGGCGGCGGGCAGGAGCCTCGTGGGCCAGCGGGATCGGGCCATGATCGACGTGTGGGGGCGGGATGGGACGGAAGTTCCGGGCAGGCGGAATGATACCGTGCCGCGGCACGGCGCGTGCCAGAAACGCGCCGCAGCCGCGACGACACGCCGATCAGCGTCCTGCGCCGGTGCGCCGCAGCGATGCGCCGATCAGCCTCCAGCGTTGGCGCGACCGGCCAGCAGGACGCGCCGCCGCTCCATGCTTTCCGGCGGCCAGTAGCGCGCCCGGTCGTAATATTCGGGCACCGCCGGGACGCCTTGCGGCAATACGACCCACGGCTGCTTGCTCGCGGTGAAGATGTGGATGTCCGGCGGCAGCCGGTCGGGCTCGTCGAGCGTGCCCACGCGCACGAAGCGGACGGCATCGCCGGCCCCCGCGTAGTTGCTCCACAGCGCAATGCGGCAGGCGGGGCAGCGCGCGATCTTCTGGCCGCGACCGCTGTTGGACGGCGTCAGCACGACGTCAGGTTCGCCGCACACGAGCTCGATGCGGTCGGCCTCGATCATCGCGTTCAACGCGAACGACGCGCCCGACTCGCGCTGGCACCAGCGGCAATGACAGCAATGCACGAACAGCGGCCGGGTCGTCATCCGGTAGCGCACGCTGCGGCAATCGCATCCGCCTTCCAGCGGATATCCGCCGTCGGTCATTGCGTCGCTTCCGTGTTCGTCGTCGGCGCGGTGACGTTCATGGACGCATCGCTTGGCCACGGCGGCCCCTTGAGCTCCACCGTATTGCCCTCGGGATCGGTGACGTAGATCGAAGGGCCCTCGCCGTCGGCGCCATAGCGTGTCGAGGTCGGCGGCGCGCTCACGCCGGCCGCTTCGAGATGCCGGCGGATGCCTGCCTCGTCGAACGTTGCGAGGCGAAAGCAGATGTGATCGACGTTGCGTCCCTCGCGGCCGGGAGGCGCGCCACCGGCACGCCCGAGCGGGCCGTTCACGGGCACGAGATCGACCATCGACCGGCCGGCTCGCAACTGCACGAGCCCGAGGTCGTCGCGCCGCCGGTCGATCGTGCAGCCGAGCACGTTGCAATAGAAGTCGAGCATCGGCTGCAGCGCGGCGACGCGCAGTACCACGTGGTCGATGTCGCGGATCGCGATCGGAGATGTCGAGGTCATGCGTCGTCGTAGCGCGAAACTTCGATCAGGTTGCGATCCGGATCGCGGAAATACAGCGAGCGGATCGGTCCGGTCGCGCCGGTCCGCGCGACCGGACCCTCCAGAATCGCCACGCCGCACGTCGCGAGATGCGCGGCGACCTCGGCGAGCGGCGTCGCCGTGATCAGGCAAAGATCGGCGGAGCCGGGGGTCGGCACTTCGGCCTTGGGCTCGAACTCGCGTCCGGCCTGATGCAGGTTGAGCTTCTGGCGGCCGAACGCGAGCGCCTTGCGCCCGCCCGCGAACGTGACGACGCGCATGCCGAGCACGCGCGCATAGAACGCGCACGTCGCCTCGACGTCGCGCACCGTGAGCACGACGTGGTCGATGCGGTCGATATCCACCGTGGTTGCCTGCCTCGGTTCGGTCATGAAGCGATCGAGTTGCGCAGCATCGCGATTTCGTCGGTGTCGCAGGCGATTTTCGCATCCGGACGCGCATGCGCGAATCCCAACCGCTCGAGCAGCCGGACCGATCGGAGGTTGTCGCGCTTCAGCACGGCGGAAAACCCCCGGACACCGTAGTTCGCGACAAGCTCCTCCATCATCGCGGCAACCGCCTCGGTCGCGTAGCCGCGCCCCCACCAGGTGCTTGCGAAGACATACGCGATCGCGGCCGGCGACGCTTCGCACACGGTCGCCTGCACGTAGCCGGTGAGCTCGGCATCGCGCAGCCGAACCACCCAGTTCAGCCAGTGCTCGCTGCCGTCCGCGGACGCTCGCGATTCAAGCCGGCGGAAGCGCTCGCGCAGCCCGTCGACCGAATGCGGCGGCTCGTTCTCGTAGCGATAGATCGCGGGATCCTGCAGCAGCGCATACATCGCCTCGGCATGTTCTGCCAACTGCGGCTCGAGTACGAGCCTCCGGGTCACGAGCGTTCGCATGAGGCCCGCCGACGCATCAGGAAACGAACACCGCGCGAGCGGCGAAGGACCGCGGCGTAAATCGCGGCATTGAGCGCCGCGATCACGGCGGCGAGCGCGAGCTGGATGCCGGGCGTCAGGCCGGCCGGGTAGACGACGGGAAGCAGATAGTGCTCGACGAAGCTTTCGCCGTAACCATTCGCGCCTCCGCGCACGCGAAGTGCGTTTTCGAGGAACGTCAGCGGACAGATGCGGCCGGTCGCTTCGACGAAAATCCCCCACGCTGCCGCGGGCAGCTGCAGAAGCGGAATCCAGTGCCAGCGCAGCGCGAGCAGCGCGCCGAACGCCGCGAACAGGATGAACGCCAGATGCACGAGGAGCACGGCATCGGCGGCGAGCCGCGTGATCATTGGACTACCCTCCGCGCTGTCGCGCTTCGGGGCAATTCGCCCTTGGGACGGCCCTGCGGGATCATGCGCCGCGCCGGCGGCGCTCTGCGAGCAACTGTTCCGTCGCTCGGATGCTGGTTTCCACGCCGCTCATGTTCGGATTGACCTCGAGCGCGCGTTTCCAGTACGCGATCGCGCGCTCGTATTGCTCCATCTGAAAGTAGATCTGGCCGTAGCCGGCCAGCGCTCCGAAGTGCAGCGGATTGCGCTTCATGACCTCGTCGCAGTCGGCGAGCGAGCGGCGAAATTCGCCGGCGAGGAACAGCGCGGTGGCGCGCTTGTTCCAGCCCTCGGCGAACGCGGGTTTTTGCGTGATCACGGCCGAAAACGTGGCAATCGCGCCATCGAGATCGCCGGTGCGCATTTGCTCGACGCCTGCCGCAAGCAGGCCGTCGACCGCGTCGTCTCCCGAGCGGCTCCAGAGCGCCCACAGCGATTGCTCGGCGACGTTGCGCACGTACGCACTGTCGTCGGTGAGGTGGTCCTTCAGGACGACGGCGTCCGCTTGCGTGCCGTGGCCCGCGATCCAGGCGAGCGCCTCGGCGCGCGTGTCGGCATCGGGCGATGACGCGGCGCGAATCGCTTCGTCGCGACTGGCATAGTTTACCGATTCCGCGCCCGCGGCGGCTGCCGCGGCGAGCAGCAATGCGATCGACAGAGCGCGCAGGATCATCGTCATGGGACAGCTTACTTTCCTCCGGCCCGCCGATATTGACAAGGAGGCACCGGACGCGCACATTGGACGACGCATCACGACCATCCGGAGGATGCTTATGAAGAGATTAGTCGCGGTAGCCGTGGTTGCGCTGTTCGGCGTCGCCCCGGCCGTCGGTGCGGCATGTGAATACAACCAGGCGATGGACAACCAGGCGATGGCGGCGTCGACGCCCGCCGAGCAGCTCGGCCTCGCGCCTGCACCGGCGGCGAGCAAGGCGGCGCCGGCTGTCGCCAAGGCGCCGATTGCCAAAGCGCAAAAGCAGGCGGTCGGCAAGGACAAGGCCCCGGCCCAGGACAAGGTGGCTTCGGTCGCAAGCCGCTAGGGAATTCGTTCCGCTACAGGAGAAAAGCCCGCCTCGCGCGGGCTTTTTTCATGCCTGCCAGCGGTATTTGACATCCGCGAGCTGCCACGTCGGCTCGAACCCGTGAGCGATGGCGGCGAAACCCTGCTGCTCATAGAAAGCGCGGGCCCCATGATTCCGGGCAAACGTGTAGAGCCACAGGCTGCCCGCGGATTGCCGCTTCGCCCAATCCACCATGTGGGTCCCGATACCGCGGCGCTGGAAGCCGATCCGCACGTGGAGTTGTGCGATCGACTCCGCGGACGCGGCAACGAACCCGACGAGCTCGTTCTGCAGCAGCGCGAGGCGCACGTCGTTGTGCGGAAGGACTTCGCGCACCAGGTAATCGCGCTGCTCGCCAAGCGGATGCGGATCGACGATGCCGACGCCGCGCTCGAAGCTCGCCCGCCACATGGCGACGAGCTCGTCGACGCGCTGCGGATCGAACGCGCCGAGAATCAGTGCGTCAGCGCAGCGCGCCATGCCCGCTCGCATTCCGCGCTCACGAGTCCCTCCATGCGGCGGAACAACGCGGAAAGCTCCGCCGCATACTCCTTGTGAAAAGCCTCGCTCGCAAGGGCGAGCTCGAGCTCGTTGGCGATGGTGAGCTCGCAGAAATCGCGCAGCGCAGGCTTGCCGATCGCGTATTCGGATCCCGTGAAGCGGTCGGCGAACCGGAGCTGATCGGGCGTGCCGATGCGCGGATGAAACGTCGCACGCGCGCACGCGCCATACAGATAAGCAAGCGCCTCGGCCTCGGCACCGACGATGGCGGCGATCTCGCCGCGGCGATCGACGCCGGCGAGCGAGCCGCGAATGCCGTCGGTGCCGTACACGGCATGGTAAAGCCCGGCGATGCAAAGCGCATCGCGGCTTCCCCAGTTGCGCAGCAGCCGCTCGGTTGCGGCCAGATGACGCGCGAGCGAGCCGCTGACGTGCGGAAACGCATCCGCGCCGATCGCGACCAGATGCGCGTGCGGATCGCCCGCGTCCACGGGCGCCTCCTCAGGGCTGCGGCCGATGGCAGACCGCTTCAACGTTGTGGCCATCCGGGCCGATCACGAACGCGCCGTAGTAATCGGCGTGATACTGCGGCCGCAGACCCGGCGCGCCGTTGTCCTTGCCGCCGGCTGCGATCGCTGCGCGGTGAAACGCGTCGACCTGTGGCCGGTCGGCGGCCGTGAATGCGAGATGGATGGGCGAAGGCTTTTCCGTTGTCGCGTGCAGCCACAGCGCCGGCTTGCCTTTTGGCCCGATTCCGACGCCGTAGGGCCCTTCCATCACGACGCCGATGCCGAGCGGGCGCAGCGCCTGCAGGAAAAACGATTTGCTCTTCTCGTAGTCGGTGACGCCAAAACCAATGTGATCGAACATGCGAGCCTCCTCGTCAGGTCGATGAAACTCGGTACGGCAGGCCGCTTGCACGCCCGCGGATCGAGACGATCTTCGGCAGGTCGGCAGGCGATTCGAGCAGCACGTCCGGATCGGCGGATCGCAGTTCCGCTGAACCGCCGTGCCCCCACAGCACTCCGACCGAGCGCAGTCCGTTCGCTTTCGCCGCCAGGATGTCGACGGCGCGGTCGCCGATCATCGTCGCGCCGCGGTCGATCAGGCCGTCGCGCAGGAGCGCCGCCAGCTGGCCCGCCTTGCGAACGCCGATGTCGCCGCCGCTCACGAAGGCAAAATAACGCCGGATGCCGAAATGGTCGAGGATGCGCTCGGCGAAGTCCGTGCGCTTCGCCGTGCAGGTGCCGAGCGTCACGCCGGCGTCGCGAAGCGCGCCGAGCGCCTCCGGAATGCCCGCATAGATCGTGTTCTCCGCATAGCCGATTTCCGCATAGCGGTCGCGGTAGCGCTCGACAAGCGCGGCGACGTGCTCGGCCGATGCATCGCGGACGATGGCCGCGAACGATTCGTCGAGCGGCGGGCCGATGTAGCGAGGCACGTCGGCATCCGCGATCGGGGGATGGCCGTGATGCCGCAGCGCATGGTTCATGCAGCGGCCGATACCGACCGCCGGATCGGTGAGTGTGCCGTCCAGGTCGAAAACGAGAGCCGCCATTCAGAGATCGAGCACTGCGTCGAGGCCCCGATGCAAGCCGAGCAATCCGGGGACCTTGCGGATGGCGAGCAGCGCGCCATCGACATAGGGGCGCGCACTCGATCCGGAGTCGTGCCGGATCGTGAGCTTCTGGTCCGAAATGCCTAAGATCGCCTCGGCGCTGATCACGTAGCGGGGGAGACGGATCGAATGCACCTGCGAGCCACCGACCGTCGCGCCACGCGTCTCGCGCGGACCGACCGTGCGGTCGATTGGGATCGTCGGCGCGGGATTGCGAACCTCCGCGAGCCGCGCGGCCAGCTCGCGCGCCGTTCCGCTCGGGGCGTCGATCTTGTCGTCGTGCGCGTAGTCGATGATCTCCCACTGCGGGACCAGCTTCGCCGCGAGCTCCGCGAAGCGCAGCAGCAGCACGGCGGTGAGCGCGAAATTGCCGCAGGCGAGCACGCCGCGCTGCTGGCTGCGCGCGACGGCGTCGATCTCCGCATAGTCGGCGTCGGTAAGCCCCGACGTGCCGACGACGACGTGCGCGCCGCGGCCAAGGGCAGTCACGATGTTGGCCTTCGCGCGGGCGGGCTTCGTGTACTCGACGAAGATGTCGCTGGGCGTGGCGAGCGCTTCGGCCGCGGACGCGTAAACCGGACACGTGAGCCGCGACTCCGAGAGCACGTCGCCGAGGACACGGCCCGCGCGTGTGCGCGAGACGGCCGCGACGAGTGCGAGGTCGGCCGAAGCCGCGAGCGGCGTGCAAGCTCGGAGCCGGCCCAGCCGGTCGCGCCGGCGAGGCGTACGTTGATTGTCATCGGTGTTCGTCTCCCTTCAACTGAGCTCGCGCGTCATGCATGGGTCGAGCGCGATCGTCATCGGGCAGCGCTCATCGCGCGGGCGCGCTCGTCCGGCGTGAGGATTCGCGGCGACGTCGCCGGAATGCCTTGCGAATCGAAGAACGGCGTGCGCCGATAGCTGCCGTCGAGGCGGGCGCGCACGAGCGCGAGCGAAAGGCCGGCCACCGCGTTCAGCGTGCCGAACGGCGTGGGCTTCACCGGCGCGCGCGCCGATCGGGTGTTGACGCGCATGCGAACGGGCCCGAAAGCGTCGTCGAGGCTTTCCGATGCGTCGTGCAGGCACGTGTGCACGAGGCCGACGTACGACATGTGGTAGTTGCGCGTGGTGTTGGCGATTGGGGTGTTGCAGCAGCTCGCGTACCAGCGCAGGAGGCCGTTCGGCGTCAATGACATGCAGGCTAGCGCCTCGGTGCCGTGCGTGAGCGTCACGTTGCTCTGCAGCGTCGCAACGACGTCGGTTCCGCCCTGCATGTCGAGGATGCCGCTATCGCTCGCCAGCGCATGCGCGTATGCCTGGCAATCGCGGCAGTAGCACATGCCGCGGCGAGCCTTCTTCGGATGGCCGACGTATCCGGTCAGCGTTCCGCAACGACATCTGAGGCGATGGCTCGTGGTGGACCGCCGATTCGCCGCCGGGCCGCGGCGGTCCTTGTCGGGCAGCCGATCGCTCATGAACGCGCTGCGCCGCCGAAGCGCACGTCGGGAATCCAGTTGCGACGGCGGCGGGCGAGGCGCGATTCGACATCCTCGCCGTCGAAGTGGGCCTGGGCGTGATGCAGTCGCGAGCGATCGACGTCCTCCAGCGTGTTGACGTTGACGACGCCGTAGAGCCGTCCCGCGATCTCGCTCGTCACCAGCGGCACTGCGCCGCAGCGTGCGCACACGTGGAACGTGGCGGTGCGCGTGCCGAATGCATAGCGCGACACGAGAGCCGGATCGGCGACGAACACGGCGAGCGTCGCCTGCGGGTTCGACGTCCAGACGCCGCCGTGCTTGACACAAAACGAGCAACCGCACGCGCGCGCCGGGATCTTGTCAGTGTCGCCGATCCAGTCGAGATCGAATGCAACGTTGCCGCAGTGGCATCGGCCCTTGATCAGCATGTGGGCTCCCAACGGTGAGACCGCGGCTATCGCGCCTGCGGCGGGATGCGCCGGATGGCTTCCGAGAACCTGTCGTGGACGACGGGATCGACCGGCCGGTGCCGGATTTTCGTGCTTGCGGGATCGTTGCCGAGGAAGTTGCCGTTCTGCCAGTCCCGCGAGGGCCGGATCGGGCGAGGGACGAATCCGCCACCGCAATTGGGGCAGACGTCGTGAAGCACGGTCTCGACGCAGGACGCGCAGAACGTGCACTCGTAGGAGCAAATGCGCGCGTCGGCTGCAGCGGGAGGTAGCGCCTTGCCGCAGTGCTCGCAGGTCGGTCTCAGCTCGAGCACGTCGCTTCCTCACTCGCGTTCGACGGGCGCTGCGCGCTGGCAGCATCGTGCGTGCGGGACACCACACGCACGACGGTTTCCCGGTAATCGCGGAACCCCATGCTGACATAGAGCCCGTGGGCCGCGGCATTGTCGCGCATGACATGCAGAAACGGTGTTTCTTCGCGCGCGACCTGGCGGGCGATCAGCTTGGCCACGAGCCTTCGGGCGAGGCCGCGCCCCTGGAAATCGGGGTGCGTGCATACGCCGCTCACTTCGCGCAGCCGGCCGGCGAACATGCGCTCTCCCGCCATGGCGACGAGGCGCCCGCGGTCGAAGCAGCCGAAATAGTCCCCGAGCTCGATGGTGCGCGGACCGAAAGGGCCGGGCCGCGTGAGCTGCGCTAGCTCGAGAGCCGCCGACGCGTGCTCGGCGCGCAAAGGAACCGCGTCCTGCAACTCGTCGGCAGGCGGTGTCGCGTGCTCCCAGACCATCTTGAACATCGTCGACTCGGCGTCGATGCACCAGTCCGCGGGTGCCTGCCCCGTCCAGCCGTCGCAGTAAAAGTGCTCGCCGGGCTCGCAGTACGGCGCAAGCGCCGCGAAGTCGGGCCGGTCGCCATCGCGGAAGCCGACGATCGGCGAGAAACCGCGCGCGTAGCGGCGCGCGACGTCGGTGCCGGCCGCGAAGCGCGCGTGCGGTCCCGACAGCGTGTGCCAGACGACGTTGTCGAGCAGGACGTTCACCGCGCAGCGAAAGAACCGGGTGAAATGGAAATGCGCACACGCAGCGCGGACCCCGCTGACGACCCAGTCACGCCGCCGCCCGCGATCGGCCCGGCATCAGCGAATGCGCGCCGGGGCCCAGCAAGGCAAGCGCGAAGCACGCGATCGCCCAGAACAGCGTGAACTCGTATCCGCCACCCTGGTTCGTGAAGAGCCAGCCGTTCGCGGCGTGGCCGAGCACCGTCGCCGCGAGCATGTGAAGGCCCAGGAGAGCGGCGACCAGCGGCACGGAGATGCCGAGGATCAGCATGATCCCGCCGATTGTTTCATACAGCATCACGACCCACGCGAACCAGCCGGGGAGTCCCATGCTCGCGAAGCCCTCACTCATACCGGCCATGCCGAAGACGAACACCTTGAGGTAGACGCCATGCATGAGAAACAGCACGCCCAGGCTCACGCGGAGCAGGAGCGCGGCATACGAACCTCTTGCGGTATCGATCATGCTTCCTCCTTGTCGTTAGGGATCGAAAGTAAAAGTATCGGTGAGCGAGGAACCGGTCAGGCGTTCTCGCCGTCGTAATAGTCGACCGTATTATCGCCGCGAAACATCTTGCGCAGCCCCCGGTTGCCGCGCATTCCGGCGACGACGAGAACCTTTCCCGAGTCGGGGTATTCGCACGCTTCCACCTCCACCAGCGTCGAGACCGCCAAGTAGCGCATCGTCTGCGTGCCCGTGTTGACGATCTGATGCGCGACCTCCGGTCCGCCGGTCGGACATGCGATGACGTCGTGCTTGCGGATCGGATAGCGATGCTCGCCGAACCGAAGTTCCCCTTCGCCCTCGAGGATCAGGAACATTTCCTCTTCGCCGTGGTGGCTGTGGAATGGGCACTGGACCTTGCCTGGCGGCAGGACCGTCAGGTTGTAGCCAAGTTTCTTCGCCCCGATCAGGTCGCTGATCGTGCCCCGGCTCGACGTATAGCGCCCGTTCTCTTCGACGTCGTCGAATTCGACGTCATCGAGGTTCAGGATGGGTTTCAAGCGAGGGCCTCCGGTGTTGAATGTGGGATGTGAACTCGTCGGACGCGTCCGCGGTCTGCCGGCGCTACCGCGGGTTCGGCGCAGCCTCGGGCTTGCGGCAATGCACTTCGATCGGGCGCGTGCGGCCTTCTTCGATGTTGCGTGCCGCGTTTCGTATCTTCAGCATAGCGGTTTCGCCCATCAGCACGTGGATCCCGAGCACGGGGAGCTGGCCCTTGTCCGCCTTCTCGACGACCGCCTGGTAAGCGCCGAGATATTTCGGCCCGGTATCCGTGATCGTGACGTCGCGAAATCCGGCCTCTTCGAGCCATTCGCGCGTTTCCTCGGGTGTCACCAGATACGATCGGCTGCCGTCCTCAGACCACGGCACCGGATAGAACGGATCGCCGGTCGCGCCGAGGGCGTGCTCGGTCAGCGCAAAGAAGCCGCCGGATTTCAGCACACGAAAGGCCTCGGCGAAGAACGCCGGGCGCCCGGCGACGTTCATCGTGACGTGCTGCGCATACGCACCGTCGAAATGGCGGTCGGGATATGGCAGTGCGTGGCCGTCGCCGTGCTCGATGCGCACGGAATTCTCCATGTGGAGTAGCGTTGTAAGCTTGTTGGCGGCCTCGACGAACGGCCGCGTGATGTCGATGCCGCTCACGCGGCACCCGAATCGCTGCGCGACGTAACGCGCGGGACCGCCCAGGCCGCAGCCGATGTCGAGGACATGCTGCCCCCGTGCGATCGGAAGCCGGTCGGCCAGCTCGATCGTCGCCACGAATCCACGCGCGTGCACGTGATCGACGGGCGCCAGGTCGTCGAGCGTCAGGTGATCGAGCGACTTTCCCGCCTTTTCGAGCGCTGCCACGATCCTGGCGTAGATGTCGTCGCGCGCCCAATGGCTGGCAACGGCCTTCGTGTCTTGTTCCGTCATGCTCGAGTCTCCTGCACATCAGGCAACGGCATCGTACCCGCGATCGCTGAATTGCAGCAGGCAGAAACCATGACCGAACGGGTCGCTGAGCGTAGCAAGCCGGCCCCAGCCGAAGCGCTGAACGCCGCCCTCGAGCTTCGCACCGGCTTCGACCGCACGCGTGACCGCTATATCGACGTCTTCCGTCTCGAAATCGAGATGGACCGGCGTCCAGTGCCGCTCGTACGTGCGAACCGACGATGCGCCGGGCGAAGCGCGGCTTCCCGCCGGGTGGGTAAGCAGGTAGATCATCGACGAAGCCCCGCTCATTTCGGCGACCATGCCGTTGAACAGCCGGCGTTCGAATCGCAACCCGAGCGCATTGGAGTAGAACGCGATCGCCCGCTCCAGGTCATCGACATCCACGTTCACGAGAAGATTCATGGCTCTCGTCCAACGATGCGCAGCAACTTCGTGCGCGCAGAGGCACCGCTTTTGATCGAGACCGCCGCCTTGCTGCAGCCGAAATGGCGCGCCACCAGTTCGGTCAACTCCTCGTTCGCGCGTCCGTCGACAGGACCCGATTTGACGTAAGCGATGAACGTTCCATCGCCTGCATCCTCGATCGCGCTGATCCGGGCGCGCGGCTTGACCTTGACCTGAATGATGCGATCGCGCATCCGGGCGAAGAGGCTCAAGCGCCGTTTCGCTGCACGATGACGGCGGTGCCGGAGCAGAGCACCTCGTTGCCGCCGCTCTGACTCGTCGTGCCAGCGGTGACGAAGTCAACGGCCACGCCGGCGACGTCGGGAAATGGAAAGACGTCAGCGCGTTCGCGAGGAAGTATCGGCCCGGTGGATCACCGCTTGGCCTTGGACGTGTTCAGGGTGACGGCGGCGCACACGAGCGTCTTCAGCGCTGCCTCATCGATCTTCTCGCCCTCGTGGAAGTCGATCGCACGCCGTGTGTTTCCGTCGAGACTCGAGTTGAACAGGCCGGAAGGGTCCTTCAGGGCCGCTCCCTTGGCGAAGGTCATCTTCACGACGTTCTTGTAAGTCTCGCCGGTGCAGATCAATCCGTCGTGCGACCACACTGGAACGCCTCTCCACTTCCACTCCTCGACGACGTCGGGATCGGCTTCCCTGACCAGGGCACGGAGACGCCCGAGCATCTCGCCTCGCCAGTCATCGAGCTCGTCGATTCTCGCGTCGATGAGCTGGGAAGGAGACTTGGTCGTCTGCGACTCGCTCGTCTTCATGGCACTCGCTCCAATCATCACCGAATCGGCATACGGATAAAACCAGGGCGTCGATTCTACCGCGCGATTGCAGGTCCGTCCTGCAGATCCGTCTCGACGAAGACGACGTCGGTGCGTCTGGCCGCGGCGACTCCTCGAGCGTCCCGATCACAAGATCCGGCAACCCTGACGGCGCGCCATCGAAGCTGCGAGACGGATCGGATGTTCCGACAGTTGTACGACGCTGCAAGTGTTGACACTGGTTCGGGCTGAGCATAGAAATACGTCTCCTCTTCCATCGAAGTATCAGGAGGAAAAGATGCAATCCTGCCGTTCGCTCTCGCACCAGTTGAAGCCGAGGATCTTCGTGCCGCCGCTGGCGTTCGCCGCGGTCATGCTGCATATGGCGCCTGCGTCGGCAGTCACTTGCACGGACATCGCCAGCCTCGCGTTGCCGAACACAACGATCACAGTGGCTCAAACGTACGTGGCCGGTGAAACGGTGTCCGGCAACACGAAGGCTCCAGTGGATATTTGCCGGGTGGCAGGGACGATCAAGCCGGGGCCGCAATCGAACGTGCGGTTCGAGGTCTGGATCCCGACTGGCGAATTGTGGAACGGCAAATACCAGCAGGTTGGAAATGGCGGCTTCGCGGGTTCGATCCCGTTGGGCGCCATCGCGAACGCGACATCACGCGGTTACGCCGCGGCGGGGACGGACGACGGCACCTCGGGGCCTCCGCCCGGAGCTCCGGCATTCATCGGCAACATGGACGTCCTGCTCGACTACGGATACCGGGCGGTGAAGGCCACCGGCGACAATTCGAAGGCGATCATCGCCGAGCTGATGGGGCAGGCGCCGCGCTACTCGTACTTTGTCGGATGCTCGGACGGAGGCCGCGAAGCGCTGCAGGAGGCACAGCGGTTTCCCGGCGACTTCGACGGGATCATCGTGGGATCGCCGGTGAACGACCAGGTGGGCGAGTTCGGCGCCTCGTATCTCTACGACATGCAGGCGACGCTCACCGGCCCGCAAACGAACGGTGTTCCGGACGCCTACATTCCAGCAAGCAAACTGGCCACACTGACGGAAGCGGTACTGGACAAATGCGTTGGGAAGGACGGGGGCGTAGCGGCCGACGCCTTCCTGAACGATCCGCGCGAGTGCAAGTTCGATCCGAAGCACGTCCGGTGCAAGCGCGGCGAGGATTCGGACGCCTGTCTGACGCCGGCGCAGGTGGATGCCGCGCAGAAACTCTACGAAGGTCCGCATGACGGTGCGACGCTCCTGTTCCCCGGCCTCGAACCCGGCGGCGAGGCGGGGCCGGGCGGCTGGACCAGCTGGATCACCGGCAGCTCGCCCACTTCGCCAGGTGCCCAGTACACGCTAGGTTTCGGTTTCGGATGCGCATTGATGCAGGGTGTAGCGAACTGCGACTATCTGTCGATCGACGTCGCGCAGCAGGATGCCGCCGCGCGGCAGCTACTGCAGCCCATTCTCAGTTCGGTGAATCCGGACCTTGGCGCCTTCAAGGCGCACGGAGGCAAGTTGATCCAGTACGCCGGATGGTCGGATGCGGCTATCCCTCCGCAGAATGGTCTCAACTATTATCGGAAGGTAGCCGAAGTGATGGGTGATCCGCGCGACTTCTACCGCGTCTTCATGGCCCCGGGAATGGCGCATTGCGGCGGCGGTCCCGGTCCCAATGCGTTTGGCAACGGCACCACCAATGGACCGGTGATCGACGAGGATCACGATCTCGTGAAGGCGCTCGAGCAATGGCGGGAGCGAGGCATTGCTCCGGACCGGATCATCGCCACGCATTACGTGAACAACGTCGCGGCCCAGGGCGTTCAATTTCAGCGCCCGCTCTGCCCGTTCCCCGAGCGCGCCGAGTATCTCGGCAAGAGATACGATCCGAACGATGCCGCGAGCTTCGAGTGCGTCCTTCGCCACGACACCCGCGATCCGCGGAACATCGGACCGCAGCGGGCATACGAATAAGGCGCTCTGCCGTCAGGCTGCTGCGGGCTTCGGAGCGATGTTCGGGGCCGTGGCCGCCTACCGGAAAGCCGCATGCATTTCCTCGGGCGACAACACGCGAAGCAGGTGGTTGCTTCGCAAGTGACCGAGTGCAACGTCCGCGATTTCGATAGCTGCCGCGGCCGGGCGCGACCTTACTCCTGCCTGACGATATCGACCGAGATCTCCACCGCCGCAATCGCTCCTCTGTTCTCGAGCCAGTGTCTGGTGTTCCTGTCCTCGGGCCAGCCCACTCCCGGCCCATAGGCCGTGGCGATTCCGTTGCGATGGTCGGTGATCGTTCCTTGCAGGATGTAGACAATGCCGGGTCTGTCTTTGTGGTCGTGTATCGGGCCGAAGACGCCCCCGGGCTCGATCGTCACCATTCGCATTCGAAGCTGGCGACCGGCCATGCCCTCGATCTCGGGACCAAGATCCACTGTCGCAAGCGACTTCACCGTAATACCTTTCGTCTCAGGTGCAACTTCTCCGTCGCTCATCGTGCTCTCCTGTCCGCACTGCGGAACTCCGATCTATCAGACGCAAGGTAAAGTGGCTTGCAGCAAGCCGCGCTTATGCAAAGATCAGTCGCGTTCGCGAGCAGTACAAAATTCGTTCAATATGCGATTGGCTGCTTCGTCAGTGGAGGCCGCATAGTTTTCCGGCGCCTCGTGCTTGAGCACCGCACCATTGAGGTCCATCGAGATCCGCTCGGCAACGACCGCATAGCGGGGTGCACAGCCGGATTTGTAATAAATGCGCTGCCAGCTGGCGTAGCAACCGTGAGGGGGAGAGCAGTCGACCGACAACGTGGGGGTGTATCGGACCCAGACACCGCTCGCGCCCGCAGCTGGGGTGGAGGGAGCCAGAGTATCTGATTCGATGACGATAGTGGCCGAGAAACCTGGAATCGCTTCCCACGCTGCAGCATATAGCGGGACGGGTCCGCTGGCGAAAGCCATCGTCCCGGCACAAAGCGCGATTGCCGGCCAACGATGGCGGAGCATAGCTAGGGTCGCTTGAAATGGCGCGGTCCAGCGTTGGCGCGCTCGAGATCAGCGCTTACTTCGCCCCGCGGACGTTCATAGACGATTTCCCGGCCCATTGCATTTCCAACATAGGCCATCCCGTTGCGAGTGGGCGTGAGCCGGCATCTCACGTTGTGAATGCCTTCGCCGAGGACAATCTCAATTCCATCGGCACGCATACTCACAACGACGACATCCAGGGTTTGCCCGGTTGCCGTTACGCGAACCGTAATCTTGTTGGCGTTCATATGATGGTGGTCACATTCGTGGGTTTCAAATCCATCTGCGCACCTTCGCTTTGTAGGCGGCGAACTCTTCTTCAAAGATCGCAGAAAGCGCCGTTTCCTCAGGTGCGATCTGAAACCGGGTGATATAGGCAATGAACAGGATAGGTCCCAGGAACGCCAAAGGGGAAGATAGGAATAGTGCCCAGGCAACCAGCACGAGGCACAGACCCAGATACATTGGATTGCGCGTGAAACGATAGACTCCGGAAGTTACGAGCGAGGAGGCGGCTTCCGGCTTCATCGGGTTGACGGTCGTGCGCGCATGGCGAAAGCCTATAACACCCAAGATGCCAATGCCGACCCCGGCAATCGCGAATACGAGGGCTGCGCCAAAACGGACGAGTGGGGTCATTTCAATGCGTGTGGCCGTCAATGCAATGGCCCACATTGCAACCGCGACGAGCAGCGCCACGATTGGGGGAGGAATCTTGAGCTCAAGCCCGCGCATCGGACGGTGGTCGAGGTCTAAAAATAAATATACACAATTTGCTGCTGCGCCAAGGTAGATGACAGCAGCCGTCGCTTCACGGCTTCTTCCTCTTCTTCGACGCTGCCGTGGCCATGTTCTCCTTCATTCGATGTTTCACAATTCGCTCGATCAGGCCGTACGGGATCGGTTGATCAAGCGGAAATCTCAGATTGCCCTTCTCTCCCGCATAGCGAGAAATTGCCTTCTCCAGCCGTTCATGACCTTTGACCGGCGGATAAAACCCGATGTGGTTCTTGAATGCAGCGAAGTACACCAAAGCACCGTTCAGAGTGAATGCCGGGATTCGGTAACTGATTGTCTCCTTCGCTTCGGGTGCCGCGCTGGCGACGGTCGATCGTATCCGTTCGAGAATGCTCTGAACCTCCGGCGAAAACAGGGCGATGTATTCGTCGATGCTCTTCGGTGGCGGTTGATTGGTTGCCATGATTCCTGCGACGCTTGGGAATGGGATCCCCGCCTGACGTTCGACGCGAGCGGCTCGCAGTGCCATGCCGTTACAAGTCAGCTCCACCGAGGGGTCAGGCCGAAACGACCGCTCCACCGAAGTCTGCCTCGGCTGCCGTGGCCACTGCATTGACTCTGCCGGGGTAGCTAAGCCAGCGCATGGCGATGTTCAGATCATCAATGACGGACCGCGCATCGACGACGCGCTCCGGACTCAGTTCGATGTTCTCGGTCGTGTGAGCGTCACTGAGCAGTGTGACGTCGAAGCCCCGATCCAACGCCCCGTACGCCGTCGCTCGAATGCACCAGTTCGTGGCCGCACCGGCCAGGAAAACACGAGAGGCTCCCTGTCTATCCAGGATGGCAAGCAGGTCTGTTTCTTCGAAGGCGGAGTTGAAGCTCTTGTAGACCCGAGCTTCTCCATCAGCCGGCTGAAGCTCTGGCACCCACTGCCACTCGGGCGCGTCCCGCTTCAGGTCTTGGTCGTGGTGCTGTACCCACACCACGGGAATGCTGGCTTCGCGAGCTCGCCGAACTGCGAGAGCCACATTGCCAACGATCCGCTCACGTTCCCATGCTGCCGCAACGACTCCGACCTGGACATCGACGACAAGGAGAACGGAAGCGGTACCGGAGCGAGTTGACATCGAATCCACCGAAGTTGAGCGAGGCAGCGGCAGTGCGGAGGCGTTGCGGCCTGGCGTTGAAGGTAACTGGCACGCCGCGCTGACATTCGCGAGTGGGACGGCATGACCTGGCGTGTCCGGCTGACTGTAAGGCTAGGCCCCATTCCGCTTGCCCCAGCGCCAATGCAGCGGTTCGCCTTTGGCCCAGCAAATGACGATGAGTACCAGGGTGAGAAAGATCAGAGAGGCCAAGAACAAGCCCGGATGTATGGATGGGGAGATGATAATGGCACCCGCGCCAATCAGACCAACGTAGCCGGCAATTACCACCCATCCCTGCCACGTGGCGGGAAAACCCCATCCCCAGCCGTACCGCTTTGCGGGAAACCAGTAATTCGGTTCGTCGGACACGAGTCGTTCAGTCGTGATGAGGCTAAGTCAGCGCGAGCAGCTAGCGAATGCGCCATGGTAAGGCCAGATTGCCCCAACTCACCAAGCGCGCCCGCGCGAACACGCGAAGCCATAGCATCGCGTAACACAGCGCGAACAGTGCCGGCAGTGTAAGCAACCAGCGGCCGCCGACGGAGGCGAGGACAATTCCCGCGATTCCGGCGCACGACCAAATGAACGCCAGAAGTAGGGCGATGATTCGATCGATGCCCGTAACGTTGCTTCGCACGCTCATGTGATCCCAATTGTACGCACGTTGCAGGTGCTTGCCGCCTGACAAGATTTCAGGATAACCGGCCAGTCGTCACAACCGATCGCGATCCGTCAAATACCACTGTAGGTCTTCAAGCGAAGCATAACGGCCAGAATGGATAGCGTATTCAAGAGCGGTTTCGGCGTCGCGCATGCATCCCAGGATGCGCCGATTGTTCGTCGGAGCGAGGACCACGCTGCTCATTGCGTGCCAGTCGCCGAGCGATGTTGCCGGAGGAGTAGAGGACTGCGGAGGTTCAGCGCGCAAACGGCGGAGCAGGTTCCGGGTGCATCGAATAGTTACCACTGCTGCCATGCGCCATGACGTTGGAGGCAACCGGAGCGCCGGCCGATTGGTGACGAGAACGAAAGCACGTGTCGGCGCGTCCGGTTGAGCGCGGGGTTAGGCCGCAGACTTTCGCAGGTAGCGTGCGCGCGCTTCATTGACCGGCAGGTGGTTGCCACAATTCGACCTTGTTTCCCTCAGGATCGATGACCCAGGCAAACTTACCGTACTCAGAGTCATCGATCTTGCCGAGGACATCGCATCCTTCCGCTTTGAGCGCCGTGACCACGGCGTCCAGGTCTTCAACGCGGTAGTTGACCATGAACGATGCCTTGCTTGGAGCAAACTGACCGCCTTCTTCCGGAATGACGGACCAGACGGTTGTTCCGCCTGTGGGCTTGCCCTCCGAGTCAGCCCAAGTGAACGCGACACCGCCCCAGTCCTGAACATCGATGCCGAGATGACGCTTGTACCAAGCCTGCAAGGAAGGTGCGTCGTTTGCCTTGAAGAAGATGCCGCCGATGCCGGTAACTCGCTTCATGTGAACCTCTGATGTGCGGTGAGCGCGGGGGTTGGCGCGTCTTCTGCGGCATAACGTTGAAGGTAATCGGCACGCCGACCGATTGGTGACGAGACGAACGTCGATGA
>Ga0207706_10000185_pt1 | contig 69659 bp, 60 predicted proteins | sample KBSC53metaG_FD_184318 | JGI IMG/M metagenome (GOLD analysis project Ga0207706, IMG submission 184318) | Corn rhizosphere microbial communities from Kellogg Biological Station, Michigan, USA - KBS C5-3 metaG (SPAdes) (version 2) | ecosystem: Host-associated > Plants > Roots > Rhizosphere > Soil ... | reverse complement strand
CCCGAGGTGGGTACTTCTCCCGACTGGATGAGGCGCATTGCTTCATTTGGATCGCCGTATCGCATGTGAACTCGAAAACGGGCCGCGGTGACGCTGCTCGCGCCTGGCCACAACCGTTCCGCCCGCGCAAGCTCGGCCAATGCGACATCAGTCTTTCCGGCATACGTGAGCGCGCCGATGAGGTTATCGCGTGCCGTCGGCGAGAGGGGATCTGCCTGTACGGCCTTCTCAGCTTGAACAACGGCCTCATTCATTCGTCCGACAAAAAGGAGGTTTTCGCTGAACGCGGTCAAGGCGGCGGCGTCGGTTGGCCCCTCCTTCACCGCTAGTTCGAGCAGGCTGATACGGCGTTCAAACGCCATCTCGGGCAGCAATGCCGCCTCAGCCAGGTAAACCTCAGGCATGCTTGCGTCCAGTCTCCGGGCCGCCGCAATGTGCGCGGGCAGCGGCGCCACGATCGCCCCTGACTCAGGAAGGTAGCGCATGCGCGTGAACTCACTCTCGACAAGAAGCAACTTTGCCCAGCCGCCGGCAAATTTCGGCTCAGCGCGCGTCAACTGGAGAAAGATTGGCAGCAGCAGGTGAAGATTTTCTGCCGTCTTGTCGGCGTAACCGGCGCAACCTTTGAGATACAGCTTTAGTGACTGCTCCTCGAGGCGCTGACCATCAGGGGAAAGCGCATCCAATGCGCAAGTCAGTACTTGGGCCGCCGTATAGGCCGCCTGCTGTTTGAGATCGGCTACTTTCCCGGAAGGCTGCTCGAAATCCTTAGACCAAAGAAGAGAATTATCCTTCCCATCGAAGAGCCCAACGGATGCCTCTGGGTGGTCGGCCGATCCAGACTCGCTGATGTTTAAAACCAGGGCGGGCTTCGCTCCGCCTGCGCGCAGCTCCGTGAACTGAACGGAATGAGATGTGGCCGCTTGCAGACTTCCAAGCTTCACGAGGAGGTCACGGGAAAGCGCCTCACTCTTCGCCGACTGATCGGCTGGACTGACTGCGACAATCGGAACCGATGATGATTGGCCGACTAACGTCCAGGCGATGATCCCGACGGTAACAAGCAGAGCCAATCCTAGAAGAGCGGCAATAGGCCAGTTGAGGCGTCGAGTATTGGCGACGGACGTGATTGGCCGTTGCGTGGTTCGCTCGCCAGTTTGCTGCTGGTCAGCCAATGCGCTGACTGCCGCCAACAGTTCTTTCAGTGCCGGCGATCGGCTACCGCCCCGCCGTCGTGAGAGATCCAATGTCTGAAACTGCCGGAATCCGAGCGGCGCCTCCGTGCCGTCGATCGTCACGGGCACGAACTTGGCGCTGTCGCGTCCGGTAGCTGCCTCGTCTCGTACCCACGGGCTTTCGACCGAATGTTCGGACCAGAGAACGATAACGGCGTCAGCACGTTTGAGCGCGTTCTCGATTTCTTTGCTGTACTGGGCGCCGCCCCTGATGTGACGGTCCCACCAGACCGAGTGGCCGGCTTTTTCCAGCGTCACGGCAATTGATCGCGCGCGATCTAGATCTTCGCGATCATAACTAAGGAAAACGCTCGCCATAGATGCCCCAATGCGATCGCGAAGGTGCGGCGAATTGGCAGTTTGAACAAGTCTTCATCGACAGACTGTCGCGGCGCCGAAGGCGGGGAATTACCTTGGCTTCAGAAATGGGTCGAAAGCGGACGCGGCAGCTTTGGGTGGAAAGCTGCCGCTAACTTGGCATCGCTTCGGCCTTACATTGACCGACGCGGTCGGCCCTCGATAGTTCACCGCAATGTCGAGCGACTTCCCCAAGGCAGTTGAGGCGTTCCAACGTGGCGACCTCGGCCTCGCGCTCGACATCGCCATCAGGACTACCGCGGTTGGCGATCCGCAGTGGCAGCATCTGATCGGGCTCATTCACTGCCGCCAGGGCGACCTCTTGCGCGGGTTGCCGCACTTGCAGCTCGCGGCTGGAGCTGCGACATCGAGGGGATCTCGCTCCACGGGTACACCGGGTGCCAATGACCAAGCCGCTTAGGATCAGCGAAAATTGTCGGCGTAGGCCTGGAGCTTGAGGCGCACCGGCGAGGCCGGAATCACACTGTAGGCGAGGCCGTGCTTGTCGCAGTACGCGATTGCCGCGTCCTTGGTCGCGAAGCCGATCTTCACCTGCGTGTTGGTGTCGCCCGAACCGTTCCAGCCGGTCAGCGGGTCGGGCCGAAGCGCCTCCTGCCGCTCGAATTCGAGCTGCCAGCGGCCGGTGTTCGCCTTGCCCGACTGGGTCGTGCGGCGATCGAGCTCAAGGATGCGGGCAACTGTCATCGAAACTCCTAATAAGCCCGGGCGATTGCAAATTCGACTGCTTCGGTCAGCGCTGACTTGGCCTTGCTCGCCGGAAAATTCGCGAGGGAATCGATGGCGCGGCGGCCGTAATGGCGAGCGCGCTCCAATGTGTCATCCAATGCTCCGGTCGCTTGGAGCAGCGTCGTGGCATGGACGAGGTCCTCGTCCGATGAGCTTTCTCCGGTGATGGCGGCGCGCCAGAACTTACGGTCATCTTCGCTGCCGCGCGCATAAGCCAAGATCACGGGCAGGGTGACCTTGCCATCGCGGAAGTCGTCGCCGCTATCCTTGCCCATCGTCGCTTCGTCCGACGCATAGTCGATGACATCGTCGGTTAGCTGAAAAGCGATGCCGAGGTTGCGGCCGTAGCATTCGAGCGCCAGCTCAAAATCCTCGCTCGCTTCGGCAACAACCGGAGCGACGCGGCAGGCAGCCGCGAACAGCGCCGCCGTCTTCGCGCTGATGATTTCCAGATAATGCTCTTCGTCGGTGTCGATCTGGCGCTGCGCCGTGAGCTGGTTGACCTCGCCCTCGGCGATCACCGCTGAGGCATGGCTGAGGATTCGGAGCACCTTCAGGCTGCCGTCCTCGACCATCAGCTCGAAGGCTCGGCTGAACAGGAAGTCGCCGACCAGAACGCTCGCCGGATTGCCCCAGATGAGATTGGCGGTGCGCTTGCCGCGGCGCATCCCGGAACCGTCGACGACATCGTCGTGGAGCAGGGTCGCGGTGTGAATAAATTCGACCGCGGCGGCGAGCTTGTGGTGGCGGGTGCCCGGGTAACCGAGCAGTCTGGCGCAAGCGAGCGTCAGCATCGGCCGCATGCGCTTGCCGCCGCCTGCGATGAGGTGGCCGGCGAGCTCGGGAATCAACGCAACCTTGCTCTGCATTCGCTCGAGAATGACGGAGTTCACACCGTTCATGTCGGCGGCGACGAGCGCGATCATCGGCTCGAGCGAGGGCTCGGCCTTGGTATTGAGCGTATGGACGGTCGCGGTCACGGCGCCGCCCTAGCCGGGCAGCGCCGCTTTTCCTAGTCGCCTACCAGACGTGAACGCGCTGCTCGGGCGGCAGATACATCTTGTCGCCGGGCTGTACGTTGAACGCCTTGTACCAGGCGTCGACGTTCCGGACGACGCCGTTCACCCGGTATTTGGCCGGGCTGTGCTCGTTGGTGAGCAGCTGGGCGCGGAGCGCGCCTTCGCGCTGCTTGGTCTCCCAGCTGTAGCCATAGGCGATGAAGAAGCGCTGGTCGCCGGTAAGGCCGTCGATCACCGGCGGCTCGCCATGCTGAGCGACATATTTGCGATAAGCGGCATAGGCGACTTCCAGCCCGCCGAGGTCGCCGAGGTTCTCGCCGAGCGTCAGCTGACCCTTGATGTGCACGCCGGGGATTGGCTCGTAGCCGTTATACTGTGCGACGAGCTTGTCGGCATGGGCCGTGTAGAGCTTCGCCGTCTGCGGGGTCCACCAATCGGTCAAAGCGCCATGCGCGTCGAACTTGCGGCCCTGGTCGTCGAAGCCGTGCCCGATCTCGTGGCCGATGGTCGCGCCAATGCTGCCGTAGTTGGACGCAGGATCCGCCTTCGGATCGAAGTAGGGCGGCTGAAGGATCGCAGCCGGGAAGGTGATCTGGTTCTGCGTCGGGTCGTAATAAGCATTGTTGGTCTGGGGCAGCATGTCCCACAAAGTGCGATCGACCGGCTTGGGGAAGCGCGACAGCTGCAGCTTCCAGTCGAAATCGTCCGACCGAATGGCGTTGCCGAGCAGGTCGTCGCGCTTCACGACTAGCGACGAATAATCGATATATTTTACCGGATGTCCGATGCGCGGGTCGAAGGTCGCGAGCTTCTGAAGCGCCTTCTCCCTTGTCGGCGAATCCATCCATGCGGCGCTCTCAATCTTGTCCTTCAGCGCTCCGAGGATGTTGTCGATGAGCTCGTGCATCTGCCGGTCGCTCTCGGGGGGATAATGGCGCTGCACGTAAATCTGCCCGACGCCTTCGCCGAGCGCGCCGTTGACGAGGTCGACGCCGCGTTTCCACCGCGCCCGCTGAGTGGGAACGTCGCGCAGGGTTTTCGAATAGAAGTCGAACCTCGCGTCATCGAACGCCTTGGGAAGATATTGCGCATTGTCGCTGATGAAATGGATGCTGGTCCAATCCTTCCAGGTCTGAAGCGGAACGGACGCGAATAGGCGTGCCTCCGCCTTGATCGCGGTTTTCTCACCCAGGACGACCTTGTCGACCTTTGCGAGATCAAGCTTGGCCAGTGCCCGATCGAACTGCAGCTCTGGTGCGTAGGCCTTCAGCTCTGCCCGCGTCATCGGATTGTAGGTCTTTACCGCGTCGCGTTGTTGCTCGGGCGTCCAGTGAATCTTCGCGATCGCCGTTTCCAGCGCAATGACGCGGTCCGCACGCGCTCCCGGATCGCTGATGCCGGCGAGCGTCTGGAGCTTCACCAGATAGTCGCGATAGGCCTTGCGATAGGCGTCGTACTTGGCGCCCTTGAGCAAATAATAATCGCGGTTCGGCATGCCGAGCCCGCTCTGGCCGGCATAGACCGCATAGCGGGTCGGGTTCTTGAGATCGGGATAGATCCCGATGCCAACCGGAGAGTCGAAGCCCGGCGTCGCGAACAGGTCGACGAGATCGGCACGAGTCTTTGCTGCCGCAACCTTGGCGAGATAGGGTTTGAGCGGTCCGGTGCCGAGCTTCTCGACCGCGCCCTCATCCATCCAGCTGTTGTAAAGATCGCCGATCTGCTGGCCGAGCCGCCCGTTGGCCGAGGGGTCCTTCGCCATGTCCTCGACGATCGAGCGGACGTCTTTTTCGATCTGGTCGTTGAGGACGGAATCGATCCCGACGAACGTTCGGTCGGGCGCGATCTCGGCCTTGTTGAACCAAGTGCCGTTGACGAAGGCGAAGAAGTCGTCGCCCGGCTTGACCGAGCTATCCATCGCTGCCGCATCATACCCCCAGCTCCCGTAGACCGGCTTGGGCTGGGACAGGCCTGGAGAGGCGAGCGCGACGGCTACGCCGCCCATCAGGAGTAGGTGGCGTAGCTTCATCGCGCTCTTCCTCATTCTCGAAATGGATTACCAGATGTGGACGCGCTGTTCGGGCGGCAGGTACATCTTGTCGCCCGGCTGGACGTTGAACGCCTTGTACCAGGCGTCGACATTCCGAACGATGCCATTGGTCCGGAACTTGTCCGGGCTGTGCGGGTCGGTGAGAATCTGCTGGCGAAGCGCGTCGTCGCGATCCTTGCCCTGCCATGCCTGGGCGTAGGCGATAAAGAAGCGCTGGTCGCCCGTCAGGCCGTCGATCTCCGGCGGCTCGCCATGTTTGGCGGTGTACTTCTTATAGGCCGCATAAGCCGCTTCGATGCCCGACAAGTCGCCCAAATTCTCACCGAGCGTCAGCTTGCCGTTGACGTTCACGCCGGTGAAGGGGCTGAACATATTATATTGGGCGACGAGCTTGTCGGTGCGGCTGGCATAGGATTTCGCAGCGTCCGCCGACCACCAGTCGCGAAGGTTGCCCTTGGCGTCGAACTTGCGGCCTTCGTCGTCGAAGCCGTGACCCATTTCGTGGCCGATAACCGCACCGATCGCGCCATAGTTGGCGGCCGGGTCGGCATTGGGATCGAAGAAGGGCGCCTGCAGGATGGCGGCCGGGAAGGTGATCTGGTTCGCCAGCGGATTGTAATAAGCGTTGATCGTCTGGGGAGTCATTCCCCACAAGGTGCGATCGACCGGCTTCGGGAAGCGCGATAGTTCGAGGTCCCAATCGAACTGGCCCGAACGCATCACGTTGCCGAGCAGGTCGCCCTTCACGACCTTCAGCTTCGAATAATCGATATACTTTACCGGGTGGCCGATGCGCGGCTCGAACGCCGCGAGCTTCAGAAGCGCCTGCTTGCGCGTCGCTTCGTCCATCCAGCTATTGCCGGTGATGCGCTCCTCATAGGCCTCGCGCAGGTTGCCGATCAGCTCGGTCATCTGCCGCTCGGACTCGGCCGGATAGTGCGACTTCACATAGATTTCGCCGACGGCCTCGCCGAGAGCGCCGTTGACCAGGCGAACCCCACGCTTCCAGCGGTCACGCTGCTTCTCAACGCCGGCGAGCTCCTTATTGTAGAAGCCGAAGCGGGCGTCATCGAGTGCCTTGGGCAGGTAGCTCGCATGGTCAGAGACGAACCGGAAGGCGAGCCATTCCTTAAAGGTCGCGAGCGGTGTCGAAGCGAGGATCTTGCCGGCGCCGGCAACAGCCGACGGCTCCGTCACGATGACCGACTTGGCAGCACCAAGACCGGCTTTCTTAAGCGTCGCGTTCCAGGCGAACTGCGGAGCCAGCTTGGCGAGCTGGGTGCGGTCCATCGGGTTGTAGATCTTGTCGATGTCGCGGCGGTCAGCAGCCGGCCACTGCACCTTCGACAAGGCGGTTTCGAGCGCGATGATGCGGTCAGCCGAAGCGGCGCCTCCCGGTAGGCCGGCGAGCTTCTGAATAGTGATGATGTAGTTGCGATAGGCCGCGCGGTGGGCCTTCATCTTGTCGCTGTCGTCGAGATAATATTCGCGGCTCGGCATGCCGAGCGTGGCCTGGCCCGAAATTGCCGAATAGCGCGTCGAATCCTTAAGGTCCGGAATGATCGAGACGTCGATCGGGCTCGCGTAGCCTGGCTTCACGAACAGCGAGAGCAGCTGATCGCGGGTCTTCACCGCGCTGATCTTCGCGAGATAGGGCTTCAGCGGCGCAGTGCCGGCGGCTTCGATCGCCGCTTCGTCCATGTAGCTGCCGTAGAAGTCGCCGACCTGCTGACCAAGGACGCTGCCGTCGTTGCTCCTGGCGAGGTTGTCGACGATTTCGCGGACGTCGTTCTCCGATTTGTCGGAGAGCGTGATGAACGGGCCAGCCGACGCGCGGTCGGCGGCGATCTTGGTGTTCTTGTCCCAGGTCCCGTTGACATAGGCCCAGAAGTCGTCGCCCGGCTTGACCGAACGATCCATCGCGGCCGGATCATATCCCCAATCGCCATATGTGGGCTTGGCTGCCGAACTAGGGGCCGCAATTGCCACCAGACTCGCGGCGGCGAGTGCGAACGCTTTGAATTTCATGGAATTTACCCCTCCGGTAAGAGGCTGCGAAATGGCGAAACGCGCGCGATTCGTCAAAAGTTTTCGACGAACGGCGGGGAGTCGACGGCTATCAGCCTGCGGGAAGCGTCAGTCGTGCGAGTAAGCCGCCCAGATCTTCGCTCTCTTCGAGATGGATCGACCCGCCGTAGATTTCGGCGACATCGCGGACAATCGCGAGGCCAAGGCCGGTCCCCGGTTTGCCTGTCGTGTCGAGCCGCGCTCCGCGTGTGAAGAGCGAACCGCGATCCGCCTCGGGAATGCCCGGGCCATCATCCTCAACCAGGATGTCGACCATCTTTCCTTTGGGCTCGACGGTCACGAAGACCCGGCCGCCGCCATATTTGGCGGCATTCTCGACGAGGTTGCCGACCATCTCGTCGAGGTCCTGTCGTTCGACCCGGACGTCGGCAGCGTGGTTGCCGGCGATATCGACCGTCACATTTTCGTAGAGGCGATCGAGCGCGCGCTGGACGGCTTCGAGGCTGTCCCAGACTCTTGCTCGAGCCTGGACCGACGCCCGTCGCCCGATCGCCCGGGCGCGGGCGAGGTGGTGATCCACTTGGCGGCGCATGATCGAGGCTTCGCGGCAGACGGTGTCGGCGAGGTCGGGCGAGTGGGCCGTGGCGGCATTGGTGATGACCGTCAGCGGGGTCTTCAGCGCATGCGCGAGGTTGCCGGCGTGGCGCCGTGCTTCCTCGGCTTGTTCCTCGCTATGCGCGAGCAACTGGTTGATTTCCTCGGTGAGCGGACGAATTTCCGTCGGGAAATCTTCACCGATGCGCGATCCCTCGCCCGATCGGATTGCCGCAACATCCTGGCGAACCCGCCGTAACGGCCACAGCCCGTAGAAAGTCTGAAGGGCAGCGAGCGCGATCAGCCCGATGCCGAGCGCGAGGAAGCTCCAGAACAGCACCAGGCGCAGACGATGGATCTGATTGTCGATGGTCTCACGCGATTCAGCGACCTGGAAGCGCCAGCGGACGGGCGAACCGGGGAGGATCGCATCGCGCTCAATGATCCTCAGCGTCTCCTTGCTTCCCGGGGTCGAGAATTCATCGCTGTCGTAGAGGTGAGGCTTCACGTCATTGTGATTGTCCGACACCCGCAAGCGGCGGTCCCATAGGGAGCGCGAGGGGAAGGCTTCCGTGCCAATGCCGCTGATCTGGAAGTAAAGACCCGAATATGGCTCAATGAAGCGCTGATCAGCGGGAGGACGGCTGAACCGCACCTCGCCGTCAGGCCCGATCTCGGCCGCTCCCATCATGCCTTTGAGGATTAGCCGCAGCTCGTTGTCGAAGCTGTCGACGATCGTGCGCGTAAGGACTCGGTCGAGCGCAAAGCCCCCAATCAACAGCAAAGCGGTGATCCACAGCGCCGCGACGCCGATCATGCGCCGGCTGAGCGACCCGGTGCGATGGCGGGCCGCGCCTGGCGCTGCGGCGGCTCCAGCCCCGGCCGCCGCCGTTACCGGGGCGGCTTGTTTGTTCAACCGGCGCGAGCCTCCATGGGCTCTTCAAGGCTGTAACCGAGGCCGCGGATCGTCGTGATGACGTCAGCGCCGAGCTTCTTGCGGATGCGTGTGACAAACACCTCGATCGTATTGGAGTCGCGATCGAAATCCTGGTCGTAAATGTGCTCGATCAGTTCGGTTCGACTGACCACTTTGCCCTTGTGGTGCATGAGGTAGGACAAGAGCTTGTACTCCTGGGCGGTGAGCTTCACCGGTTCGCCGCTTTTGGTCACTTTTCCCGAGCGGGTATCGAGACGGATGTCGCCCGCGATCAACTCGGAAGAGGCATTGCCGGAGGAGCGACGGATCAGCGCTCGGAGGCGAGCAATGAGTTCCTCGGTCTGGAACGGCTTGGCGAGATAGTCGTCGGCGCCCGCATCGAGGCCTGCGACCTTGTCCGACCAGCTGTCGCGCGCGGTGAGCACCAGGACGGGCATCTTGCGTGCCTCTTTGCGCCAGCGATCGAGCACCGTCAGGCCGTCGATCTCCGGCAGGCCGAGGTCAAGGATCACCGCGTCATAATTTTCGGTGGAGCCGAGATAATGGCCGTCCTCGCCGTCGGTGGCGAGATCCACGGCATAGCCGGCGCCCTCGAGGGTCGAGCGGAGCTGCCGGCCGAGGTTAGGTTCGTCTTCAACGATCAGAACGCGCATATTTGCTTCCTGGAGACGTTCATATCCGGCCCGTCAACCCGCATTGCGGCAATCGGTTGCCTATCCGGAACGATCGCCTTCATGAGCCCTTACGCTGAGCGATGCCTCTTTACCACGATATGAACGCCTCGCGCATCGTGGCGATTAACCGCGAGAGGGAGTTGGGGGGTGAGCGCGAAGTTTCCGCGCAGCATCAAGATTTGATTTACCCAGTCCGTGAACCAAGCAGGAAGACCTGCTGGGCCATCTTGCCTCGTCCATTGAGGGGGCAGAAACATGAAATTCAAAGGTGGCAATAAAGCCGATTCCTTCGCCGGCACTGTCGGCAGCGACACTCTTGACGGTGGTCGCGGGAACGATTTTCTCGACGGCGGTGCCGGCAACGACACGCTGACGGGCGGTGATGGCGCGGACAAGTTCGTGCTTCGCTCGGGCGGCGGTCACGATGTCGTCACCGACTTCAATCCGGCGGCGGGCGATCGCGTCCTGTTCGACTACGGGACCTATTCCGACGTCATGTATCTTGGAAAGCTGAGCGATGGGCTGTCGATCAACTGTGGCAGCAACTGCTTCCACGTGTCGGCTGTCGACTACAACCATGACGGGGTCATGGACACTGTCATCAGCGTCAACGACGACAGCATCGCGCTCCTGGGCTGGTCTCCCGATCAGCTGTGGGGCTGGTCGCTGATGGGCGGCTGAGTCTCCCCAGTTCAACGCAGACCCAAAGGGGGCGGCTTTTCAGCTGCCCCCTTTTCGTTACGGCCTGGAGCGCCGGATGATTCGGCCGGTGAGGGCGTCGACATCGACCCAGATTACGCGCCCGTTCTCCATGAACTTCAGGCGATAGGTGTCGCCGTTGAGTTCGGGGCCGAGGTAATCGGCGCCGCCCATGAACGGCAGGACCCGGCGTTCAAGCTGGGGCAGGGGCAGCGCACGGCCGCGCTGGGTGTCGCGAAAGGCCCGGTCCGCTTCGCGCGGCGGATCGGCCAGCGCCGGAGCGCCGGCGAGCGTGGCGACGAAAAACGCCGCAAGAAGGGTACGAAACGGGGTCATGGACGCAGTTCTTTCACGGCCATGGTTCTACCAGACAGCATTGAATGCGTTATGAATATGATCGAACGCCCCCGTTCAGGGCAAAGATAGTGACGCAAAAGCCCTGCTTTCGCTAGGGGGCGGCATGGCAGCGCCAATCCTCTCTTACGAACGCCTGGGTCTCGTCCAGGGTGAAGGCTGGTTATTCCGCGGGCTCGACCTCTATATTGGGGAGCGCGACCGACTGGCGCTGATCGGGCGCAACGGCGCCGGGAAAACGACGCTTCTGAAGTGCCTCGCCGATTTGATTGACACCGACGAGGGCAAGCGCACCGTCGTTCCCGGCACCAAGATCATCCTGCTCGAGCAGGATCCTGACATGGCTGGCTTCGAAACGCTAGAGGATTGGGTTCTGGGCGGTTCCGGAGCACCGGAAGCCCATGAGGCAGCTGCGATTGCCGACCAGCTCGGCATTGATCTCTCGCGCGCAATCTCGACTGCGAGTGGCGGCGAGCGCCGCCGCGCCGCAATCGCCCGGGCACTCGCCCAGAAGCCCGACATATTGTTCCTCGACGAGCCCACCAACCATCTCGATCTCGGCGCGATCGAATGGCTCGAGGAATGGCTGAAGAGGTTCACTGGCGCATTCATCGCCATCAGCCACGACCGCACTTTCCTGGCGCGCCTGACGCGGAGCTGCCTGTGGCTTGACCGTGGAAATCTCCGTCGGGCCGAGATCGGCTTCGGCGGTTTCGAAACGTGGACCGAGCAGGTCTATGAGGAGGAAGCGCGCGCGGCGGAAAAGCTCGACGCCAAGCTGAAGCTCGAACTTCACTGGCTCCAGCGCGGAGTGACGGCGCGCCGGCGACGCAATCAGGGACGCCTCGCGAGGCTCAACGAGATGCGCGCCCAGCGCGCCGCAATGCTCGGCGCAGCAGGATCGGCGAAGCTCGCGCTCGCCAAAGATGACGTTCGCTCAAAGACCGTCATCGATGCGCAGGACGTCGCGAAAGCCTACGGTGAACGGGCCATCATCCGCGACTTCTCGCTTCGCGTTCAGCGTGGCGACCGCATCGGCGTCGTCGGCCCGAACGGTGCCGGCAAGACCACCCTTTTGAAGCTCTTGACCGGTGAGCTTCGGCCCGACACCGGCTCGGTCACCCTCGCGAAGACGCTAAGCGGGATCGTCATCGACCAGCAGCGCAAGCTGATGGAGCCGCAGAAGCGCGTGAAGGACGTGCTCGCGAACGGCGGCGACTGGATCGAGGTTCGCGGCTCGAAGAAGCACATCAAGGGCTATTTGAAGGAATTCCTGTTCGATCCGTCGCTGACCGAAGCGCCGATCGGGTTGCTGTCGGGCGGCGAACGGTCGCGCTTGCTGCTGGCGCGCGAGTTCGCGCGGGAAGCCAATCTCTTGGTCTTGGATGAGCCGACCAACGATCTCGATCTCGAAACGCTCGACCTGCTTCAGGAAGTGATCGCCGATTATGAAGGTACGGTGCTGATCGTCAGCCACGACCGCGACTTCCTCGACCGCACGGTGACGATCACTTTGGGGCTCGATGGCTCGGGGAAGGTCGATATCGTCGCAGGCGGTTACGAAGACTGGATCCGCAAGCGTTACCAGGACCATCGTCCACAGCGCTCCGGAGCGAAGGAGAAAGGGTTGGCAAGCGCCGCTCAGCGGTCCTCGCCGGCGAGCAAGCTCACCTACAAGGATCAGCGCGACTATGATCGGCTGCCGGGCGAAATTGAGCGGCTGGAAGGCGAGGTCGCGGCGGACGAAGAAAAGCTGTCGGATCCCGATCTCTATACGCGCGATCCAGAGCATTTCGCCGAGTTGACCGAGCGTATCGCACGCAATCGCGCAGAGATTGAGGCAGCGGAATTTCGCTGGCTGGAGGTTGCGGAATTATCGGAGACCTTAAGCCGGCCCGCTTAGCCCTCCATTTGGCTTAACGGCTGTTAACCTTCAATTGACTCCACCTCAATTAGCTCACAATCTCTCACGCCTTGGCTATTTTGGGGGTGCATCATGGCCACTTTATCTAACAATAATCGATACTTGATCTCGATCGCCGGAGTCGCGCTAGTCGCTGCGGCGGCATATTCTGTGGGGCGGATCTATCCGCCACTTGGTCCAACGGCCGGCACGATCACGCCGGCTGACCGCTACCAGTCGAGCCAGATCGGCGAGGGTGATGTGACGCTTGGCGACACGTCCGTTCCCGAGCTCATGCAAACGGATGCGTTCGAGCTTTTGACCAAGGATCCGCAACTTCGTTCGCTCGCCGCGAGCCCGGGCTTCCAGTCACTGGCGGGACAGCCGCAGGTTATGTCGGCGCTGATGAACAATCCGCAGGCGTTCGCAACGCTCGCCGGCAACCCGCAGGCCTTCGCCAATGTCGCACAGGCAGCGGCCGCGTTGCAGGGCGTCGCTCCTGCCGCCCGCGCCAACAACGGGCAGGTGCTGGCCGCAGCTTATGGCCACTCGGCCGCGCTTGAGGGGCTTGCCGCCCATCCGGCAGCACTTGCCGCAATCGCCGCAAATCCGGCGGCGTTCGCCAGTTTCGCGAGCAATATCAGCTCGTTTCAGGCCAATGCGGCGCGGGGCTCGGGCGATGACCGGTTCTCCGCCAATGCAGCCGCGTTCCAGCAGCTCGCTGCCGATGCTGCTGCCATGAAGGCGCTCAACGCCGATCCGAAAGTCTTCAGCGCCATTGCCGCCAACGCGGCAGGCTTCAAGGGGCTTGCAGGTCAGCCGCAGGGGCTTGCGGCGGCGGTGAAAAGCGCGGCTGCGGCGGCGCAGCTCGCTGCCTCGGCAGGCATTTCGTCCGCGGGCCTGGCAGCCTTGTCAGGCCATTCCAATGCCCTCAACTCGCTGGCTGGTCAGCCCAAGGCCCTGCAGGCGGTCGCAGGCCATTCGCAGGCCTTTGCGGCGCTCGCGTCGCAGCCGCAGGCGATGGCCGCGGTGTTCGCCAACTCGGCGGCGTTCGCCCAATATGCGAACAATGCGGCGGGCTTCTCCAAGTTTGCCGCAGCGGCGGGGAACAATGCGCAATTCGCCAGCAGTGCGAGCTCGTTCGCGAAGCTTGCCAGCGATGCGACGGCGATGAAGGCGTTGAGCGCGGATCCCAGGGTGTTCTCAGCGATCAACGCCAACGCTGCGGCCTTCGCGAGCCTCGCAAGCAGCGCTCATCAGATGAGCCCGCAGGCGATCTCGGCGATCGGTCAGAGCGCCTCGGCCTTCGGGAATGCAGCGAACGCGGCCCAGCTAAGCTCGGCGTCGCAGGCCCTGCAGGCGTTCAACGCCAATTCGCTGGCGGCTTCGGCGGCGGCGGCCGGCAAGATCAACGCCGGCGTGATGCAGGCCGTGATGGGCAACCCGCAGGCAGCCTCGGCGATGATGGTGAACCCGCAGGCCTTCGCCTCGATGAGCCACCAGTCGGCGGCGATGGCGACGCTCGCGTCGAACCAGAAGGCCTTTGCGTCACTGGCGGCGCAGCCCAACATGGCGGCGTTGATGGCGAACCCGAGTTTCTCGGCTGCGCTCAACCAGGCGAACCTGGCATCGCAGGCTCATAACTGACGCCTGAAGGGGGGCTGATGTGACGCGTATCGTGGCCGGCGGGCGCGGGCTCGCGCTCGCATCGCTTGCCATCGGTCTCGTTGCAACGGCGGGCTCGGCAATTGCCCAGCCTCAGTCCAATCAGCCCCCTCCACCGCCGCCGGCGGACACGACGACCCATGTCGAGAAGCCGGATGCGGTGCCACCTTTGCCGACGGACACGCCGCCGCCAGGCGAACCGGTCCAGCCGAGCCCGCCGAAACCGGACGTCGCCGAGCAGAAGGCACCTGAACATGTTCCCCAGGATGCTTCGGGCTTCCGGCTGTCGACGCTCGAAACGAGGAACCTTTCGCTTCTCTACCTCGACCCGATCCAGACGTATCTGACGCCGTATCTCGGCCGGGCGTTCGAGAATGCGCTCGCCTTCCACAAGAAGGAATTTCACTGGGAACCGTGGGAGCGGACGACGGTCCTGCTCAAGGACTTCTCCGATTATGGCAATGCGGCCGCGCTCGGGTCGCCAAGCAACATGGTGCTGCTCGACGTTGCGCCCTTGTCGCTGTCGATGGAGACCTTTTCGCCCGGCGAGCGCTTCTTCACGCTCACCAACCACGAGCTTGCGCACGTCGCCGCGATCGATGCGTGGAACAGCCGCGATGCCTTCTGGCGGCATTTCCTCGGGGGCAAGCCGGTGCCGCTGCAGAAGCATCCGGAATCGATCCTCTACAATTTCCTGACGGCGCCGAGAAACCTCACTCCCCGCTGGTACATGGAAGGCAGCGCGGTCTTCTTCGAAACCTGGATGGCGGGCGGCCTCGGTCGTGCCCAGGGCGGCTATGACGAAATGGTCTGGCGGGCGAAGATCCGCGACAACAACCGCATCTTCTCGCCGCTTGGGCTCGAGAGTGAGGGAACGCAAACCGATTTCATGGTCGGCGCCAATTCCTACCTCTACGGGACGCGCTTTTTCTCCTATCTTGCGCTCACCTACGGGCCGGAGCGAACGGTCGAATGGCTGCGCCGGTCGGAGGATTCGAAAGCTTTCTACGCCAGCCAGTTCAAGCATGTGTTCGGCCGGCCGCTCGGCGACGTGTGGAACGACTGGATCGCGTTCGAGCACAGGTTCCAGCAGGAAAATCTGGCGGCGCTCGCCAAATATCCGCTGACCGAGGTCCAGCACCTCGCGCCGCACGGCCTTGGCTCGATGTCGCGAGGGTTCGTCGACGAGCGGACGAACAGCCTGATCGCCGCCTTCCGTTACCCGGGGCGCATCGGCTTTTTAGGGAAGATGGATCTCGCGACCGGCAAGCTGACGCACCTTACCGATCTCGATGGGATGATGCTCTACAAGGTGACGAGCGTCGCTTTCGACCCGGACAGCCGGACCGCTTTCTACGTCAACCAGAATTACGCCTATCGCGACCTCAATGCGATCGACGTCGACACTGGGAAGAAGCGGCGGCTGCTCACCGACGCGCGCATCGGTGACCTCGCGCTCAACCGCGCCGACAAGAGCTTGTGGGGCCTTCGCCACCAGAACGGCTTCGTGACTTTGGTTCGGATTCCAGCGCCCTACACCAGCTTCAACCAGGTCAAGACGTTCAAATATGGTGAGATTATCTTCGACCTCGACGTGTCGCCCGACGGCTCGCTCGTGTCTGCCTCGTACAGCACGGTCGAGGGCAAGCAGTCGCTCAAAATATGGAAGCGCGAAGACCTCGAGCAGGGCAATGCCGATGAGCCGGTCGCGAGCCTGTCGCTGCCGCCGGCCACGCCGGAGATGTTTACCTTCACCCCGGACGGCAAGGCGCTGCTTGGCAACAGCTATTATACCGGCGTCTCGAACGTCTTCCGCTTTGATATCGCGAGCGGCAAATATGATGTCCTCACCAACGCGTCGACCGGCTTCTTCCGGCCGCAGCTTCGTCCTGACGGCACTTTGCTGGTCTATGATTACGCCGGTGACGGCTTCAATCCGTCGATCATCAAACCCGAGGTTCGCGAGGATTTGGAGCCGGTCCGCTTCCTCGGCACGGAGGTGATCAAGGCTCATCCTGAACTAAAGCAATGGGGCATCGGCTCGCCGGCCAAGGTCCCGCTCGACGAGCTGGTCACCGCGCGCGGCTTCTACAATCCGACGCAGCGGATGCGCGTCGACGCTCATTATCCTATTCTCTCGGGCTACGACCAGAAGCCGGCTTTCGGCTATTACATCCACGTCGCCGACCCGATGCAGTTTCGCCAGCTGAGCGCTGCGGTTTCGGTTTCACCCTTCGGGGACATTCCGGATAGCGAGCGCTTCCACCTCAACGTCGATTACCAGACGCCTTATTGGAAGCTCACTTATTGGCACAATCTCGCCGACGTCTATGACCTCGCAGGTCCGGTGCTGCGCAGCCGCAAGGGTGATGCGGTAATCGCCAATTATTCAAAGCCTTTGATCTACGATCCGCCCCGCCAGCTCGACATCTTCGGGTCGGCGGCGGCTTATTTTGGGCTCGCCCAGCTTCCGGGCGCCCAGAATATCGCCAGCCCCAAGGACCTTCGCTCAGCGGAAATTGGGCTGCGCTACACCAACACCACCAAGGCCCAGGGCGGGGTCGATCACGAAAAGGGCATCGAGGGACGGCTTGCCGTCGGCACCGACCAGGCGGAAGGTCATTTCTATCCCAAAATCTATGGCGGCCTGAACGTCGGGACCGCCTTGCCGTGGAGCAACAGCTCGGCCTGGCTCTACACCGATGCAGGGATGGTCGGCGGCATGCATTCGAGCCCGCTCGCCGCTTATTATTTCGGATCGTTCCAGAACAATTACGTCGATGACCGCTCCGAGAAGCGGTACCGCGAATTGGAAAGCTTCCCCGGCTTCGAGATTGACGAGATCGCCGCGCGGCGGTTCGCCAAGGTCACGGGGGAAGTGAACCTGCCGCCAATCCGCTTCGCCGAAATTGGAACCGCGGCCTTTTATCTCAGCCATCTGCGGCCTGCGGTTTTTGCCGGCGCATTGTTCACCGATGACCCGGCGGGCAAGGGGCATCAATATTACGACTTGGGGGCGCAGCTCGACTTGAACTTCACCGTGGCGATGCGCCTGCCAATGATTTTCTCGGTTGGGGCCGCGGCCGGGTGGGCCGATGGCGACTATCGCAAAACAGAACTGCTCGCTTCGCTCAAGATAATGTAAGCGGTAGCGTCATGGGAATGGAGATGGTTGTGTCCTGGGGTCTCGCTCTCGTCCCGGTCCTTGTGCTGACACTGGTCTTCACCTGGCTCGACGTATTCAAGCTGATGAGCCGGTGGGAGCTTCTGACGTTGCTGGTGCTCGGCGGGCTTGTCGCCGGCATCGCTTACCCGATCAGCGGCGCGTTTCTCGATACGCTCCCGATCGGCTTCAATCTCTACAGCCGTTTCGTCGCGCCATGGATCGAGGAGGCGCTGAAGGCGGGGGTCATCATCACCCTGTTCCGGTTCAACCGTATCGGCATCAAGCTCGACGCGGTCATCACCGGCTTTGCCGTTGGCGCCGGTTTCTCCGTCGTCGAGAACATTCTCTATCTCCTCAGGTTCGAGAATCTGTCGCCGATCGTGTGGATGGTCCGCGGCCTCGGAACCGCGATCATGCACGGGACGACGATGGCGATCCTTGCCGCGATCGCCCAGGAATTTGCGGAGAAGAACCTGCACGCCGCGGCCCGGGACTTTCGGTTCAATCCCTTGTGGTTCGTGCCGGGTTTCCTTGTTGCGGTCGCGATCCACACGATCTTCAATCAATTCCCGGGCCAGCCGTTGCTGGCGATGCTCGGCACATTGGTGCTCGCGCCGATCGCGCTGATCGGCATCTTCCAGTTCGGCACGAAGGAGGCCGATGAGTGGCTGGCGAAGGAGGAGGAACAGCACCGAGCGCTCGTCGACGTGCTCCAATCGGGCCGGTTTCCCGACACTCCTGAATGGCGCAAAGTCGCGGAGCTCGGCGAGCGGATGGGGCCGGACGGCAAGTCACTCATCCGTGACTATGTGACCGTGCTGTCGCAGCTTATCCTCTCGGGTGAAACCAAGCTTTTGAACAAGACGGAAGACAAGGTCGTCGCTGACGACAACGGGCTCAGCGAAAAGTTCGACCGATTGTCCGAACTGCAGCGTCGGCTGGGCAAGGCGACGCTGTCGGCCCTGACAGCGATGCTTCCGTTTAGCCGCAATGATTATTGGGAGCTGAAGGAGCTCCGCGAGGACGTGAAAGCCGGACGCAAGTCGCGCCCGGCTCCTCTGCCCGACGTCAACTAGCCGCGTTCGGTCCGAGCGGCGGTGCCTGCGCCCATGCGTTCGCGTACGCGGCGTTCGAGAATCGACAGCGGCATTGCGCCTTCGCGCAGGATCTCGTGGAACTGCTTGAGGTCGAACGCAGCGCCAAGCCTTTGCTGCGCTTCGGTGCGCGCCCTGACCCATGCGGTGTGCCCGACCTTGTAGCTGCAGGCCTGGCCGATGAGCACGCAATAACGCTCGACCTCGCGCTGCGAGCGCGGCCGGGCGAAGCCGGTGGTCTGGACCATATAATCGGTCGCCTGCTCGCGGCTCCATTTCTTGGTGTGAAGACCCGTGTCGACGACCAGTCGGGCCGCGCGAAACAGGAAGGACTGAAGGAAGCCCACACGGCCGAGCGGATCATCCTGGTAGACGCCAAGCTCGTCGGCCAGCTGCTCGGCGTAGAGCGCCCAGCCTTCCGAATAGGCCGAGAAGAAGCCGAGCTTCCGAAGCGTCGGAATATCCTTCGATTCCTGCGCGATGCTGATCTGCAGGTGATGGCCCGGAACGCCCTCGTGATAGCTGAGCGTCGGCAGCGTGTATTTCGGCCAGTCGCCCAAGTCCTTGAGGTTGATGAAGTAGATCGCCGGGCGCGAGCCATCGAGGGCCGCGCGGCGATAATAGCCGTTCGAGGCGCCATCCTGGATTTCCACCGGGACCGGCCGAATTTCGAGCGGTGCGCTCGGCACCGTCGCGAATGCCTGGGGCAGGCGGCCATACATGTCCTTCACGCCGGCGTTGAGGCTGGCGAGCAGCTCCTGCCGGCCCGCTGCGGTGTCGGGGTAAAGCTGCCTTGGGTCATGATTGAGGGCGGCAAGACGCTCTCCGACACCCCCTTGCGTATAGCCCTTACTTTTCAGGATGGCGTCGATCTGGGAGCTGATGTCGGCAACCTGCTGGAGGCCCATCTGGTGGACTTCTTCAGGCTTGAAGTTCGTGGTCGTAGCCTGGCGCAGGGCTTCTGCATAAATTGCGTCGCCATTGGTCAGCCGCCAGGCCCCGTCGCCGGCGCGGGTCGTTGGCTTCAATTTCTCCATCGCCGAGATCTGGCGATCGAGCGCCGGATAGACCGACTTTGCGACAATATCGGTCGCGCGCCGGCCCCAGTCGCCGGCGATGTTCTTGGCGCTGGTGCGCGTGACGATGGAATCGACCATCGTGCTCTGCTCCGGCGGGACATCGCGAAGCTTGCGCATCTGGCCAAGGCCGAGGTCGATCGACCAGGCCGGCGCGAGGAAGCCGCGGGCTGCCTGCGCGCGCTGCTCGGCCGTATCATTGTCAAGAACGGTCCCGAGCTCACTCAACCGCGAGAGATAGGCCTCGGCATCCGCTCCATTGTCGATCGTGTGGGTCGTATTGAGGAAGTCCGGATAGTCGAAATAGGCGCCGTCCTGCTGGGTGATGGTATAAGGGCTTTGCGCATTGCCGATGTTCCAGCGCGTCGGGGATATTGTCGCCGTCTCGAGCGAGTAAATCACGACTTCGCGATTGAGTTTGGCAGTTTCGGACAATGTGGCCGGATTGAAGGCCTTCAGTTCGGCGATCGCCCGGCGATTGCGTGCGAGGTTCTTAGTGCGCTGCGTTTGCACCGGATCGGTGTCGAACCTCATTTTCAGCCCCGCGAGCGGACCCTTGTCGAGGCCGAGCGAACTGGCGAGCTCCGGCGATTGCTTCACCCGTTCCTGAAAGATCGCCTCGAAGGTCTCATTGAGCTTGGCGTCGCTACTGCCGGGCGCGGGCGCGCCAATCGCGGGAGCATCGGTGAGCGGGAGCAGCGCGACTGTGGCGCCGGTGGCGAGGAACGTACGACGATCCATGAAAAGGCCCCGTGGCTGAGAATTGAAGCCACATGAGCTTAGCGCGCAAGATACCGCCCGCAAATGCGTTCGTCGAAGTCTCAGCTACGCTTGCAGACGATATTGCTTGATGAGGTCGTAGAGTGTCGGGCGGCTGATTCCGAGCAGCTTCGCCGCGCCGGAGATATTGTTTTCCGTCCGGCTCATCGCCTGGCGGATCGCCTTTCGGTCGGCCACCTCGCGCGCGCTGCGCAGGTTGATCTGGTCGGGTTCTTGCGAGCTGGTGCCGGGAAGATCGAGATCGTCTGCCGTGACGCTCCGACCATCGGCCATGATCACGGCGCGCTTGATCCGATTCTCGAGCTCGCGGACGTTGCCCGGCCAGTTGTAGCAATCGACGGCCGCGAGCGCGTCCGCGGACAAAGCCTGGACCTTCGGGTTCAACTCGCGGCCGAACCGGTTGACGAAGTGGCGCGCCAGCAAGGTCGAGTCTCCGGAGCGTTCGGCGAGCGAGGGGATCTTCACGACGATCTCGGCGAGGCGATAGTAGAGATCTTCGCGAAAGCGGCCGTCAGAGATCATGGCCTCCAGATCCTGGTGCGTTGCACAAACGATGCGCGTGTCCACCGCGATGGGCTGGCGGCCGCCGATCCTCTCGATGACACGCTCCTGGAGGAAGCGCAGCAGCTTGACCTGGAGCGGCAGGGGAATGTCGCCGACCTCGTCGAGGAAGAGCGTACCGCCCTCGGCCAGCTCGATCTTGCCGACGTTCGATTTGACCGCACCGGTGAACGCTCCGCGCTCGTAACCGAACAGCTCGGCCTCGAGCAGATTCTCGGGGATCGCCGCGCAATTGATGGCGATGAAGTCGCCCTTGCGGCCGCTCTTCTCATGCACGGCGCGGGCGAGGAGCTCCTTACCGGTGCCGCTGGCGCCGAGCAGCATCACCGAGACATCAGCGTTGGCGACGCGCTCGATGGTCTTGGCGACCTTCTGCATTTCCGGCGCTGCAGTGATGATCGAGCCGAGGACCGTTGCTTCACTCCCGCCGCCGTCCGCGAGTCGCCGGTTCTCCTCTTCGATCTCGTGGAGGTGGAACGCGCGCGCCACGATCAAACCGAGTTCGTCGATGTCGACCGGCTTTTTGTAGAAGTCGTACGCGCCGAGCGAGATTGCCTTTAGCGCGCTCTCCCTCGCGCCGTGACCGCTGGCGACGATGATCTTGGTGTCGGGCATGAGGCGCAGGATTTCCTGCAAGGTCGCGAAGCCTTCTTCGACACCGTCCGGGTCGGGCGGCAGGCCGAGGTCGAGTGTGACGACCGCCGGCTCGTGCAGCCTCAGCGCCTCGATCGCTTCAGAGCGATCATGAGCGGCGACCACGCGATATCCGTCATAGGCCCACTTCAGCTGGCGCTGGAGGCCTTCGTCGTCCTCGACCACGAGGAGAACCGGGAGGTCATTCTTGTCGGTCATGCGCGCTTCCTGATCGGTTCGGCGGCGGGCTCCGCCGCCGGTAGGAGGATGGTGAAGGTCGTGCCCTGGCCGGGCTGGCTGTCGACGCTGAGGCGGCCACCCATCGCCGCAATCAGCGATCGCGCCTCGAAGGCGCCGATCCCGAACCCGCCGGGCTTGCTCGATGCGAAGGGCTGGAACAGGCGATTGCGGAGGAATTCGGAATCCATGCCGACGCCCTTGTCGGCGATGGCGATCGAGACCGAGCCGTCGTGCCCGGAAACGCGGATGGTCACGGGAAGAGTTGCCGAGCAGGATTCGACGGCGTTTTGCAGGATGTGGCCGACCGCCTGCTCAAGCGCAGGTCGGTCGAACTCGGCCCACAGGCCGGCATCGCCGATCAGCTTCACGTCGTGCTCGCCGCGCTTGGCGGCGATGGCGGCGGTGAGCGTCGGGCGGAGCGGCTGCGCTTCGAGACGCTGGACTCGCGCGGACGACCGCGGGGACAAGCGGGTCAGCAAGTCGTTCATCTTGCCGACCGAGCTCTGCAGCGTTGCGACCATGTCAGCGCGGAACTCGGGATTGTCGGCATGGCGCTCGGCATTCCGGGCGACGAGCGACAATTGGCTGACGAGATTCTTCACGTCGTGGAGGATGAAGGCGAAGCGGCGATTGAATTCTTCGAACCGTTGCGCGTTCGACAGGGCTTCCTGGCCGTGCTGTTCGGCGAGCGAGCTGGCAGCCTGTCGGCCGGCGGTGCGCAGCAGGTCGAAATCTTCCCAGTCGAGCGGACGACGATATTCAGGCGCGCCGAGCAGCACGAGCCCGACAAGCCGGTCGCGATGGATGAGCGGGATGCCCGCCCAGATCGTCGGGTCGTCGAGCATCCACTGCGGGACCGGAAGGGTCCGGTCCTCGGCCGGACCATAGCCGTGGCGAAGGGCATCGAATTCGATGATCCGTCCGCGGCTTTCGACCTCGCGCCAGAAGACGCCGTCACTTTCACCATCGCTTGCGGGGGAATGCCCAGCAGCCCAATTGTACGAGGCGGTTTCACCAATCGCGCCGCCGGCTTCCGCGACCAGCAGCAGCCCGCCGGGTGCATCGGAGATGTCCGACAGCGCCTTGACGATGCGATCGCTAAGCGGCGGCGCATCCTCGCCCGAACGACCCAGCGTCTCGGTGAACCCGAGCCATTCGGCGCGATAGTCGTAGCGGTGCTCGAACAAATGCTTGGCGACTTTGACCTTCACCCATCCCCGCGCCCATTGCGACAGTGGCAGGACAATAGCGGCGATCGACAAAGCGATGAGAAGGAGGGCGGTCGCAACGCTGCCCCAGTTCCAATGGGTATGGCGAAGCGCGCCGGCCAGGATCCCCATGATCGACAAATAGGCGCCGATGGCAACGATCGAGAGCGACTGGAAGGTCGCGGCGCGCGACAGCTTGATCTTGAGCGCGCCCGTCGAAGCGAACAGCGGCGCGATGACGGCCATGAAAATTCCGCGCACACGAAACAGCTCGTCGACCGTCCCTGAACCAACTCCTTCGAGGTAAGCCAGGGTCGCCAAGTTGAGGTCGTAGCCCCACATCAAGGTCAGGCCCAGCATCGGCCCGCGGATTCTAAGGCGGCTCTCCGACGCTGCCTGTCCATAGACATTGTGGACCAGCACCAGGGCGCCGGCCGAACTCGTGATCCGAAGCAGGCTGCCGGTGGTGAGCACGTCCAGATATTGATCGGGCGTCAAGGCGACGACGAAGGTCAAGACGCTCAATCCCAAGTGCAGCCCGATCGACAGGGCGACGGCGGCAAAGACGAGGCGCATGCCGCTCCAGGTTGCGCCCCTCACTCCGCCCGACATCTCGTAAAGGAGCACCATCCAGGTGAGGTTGCGCAGCGTGCCCGAGGTCATCGTCATCGGGTCGTTGCGGCCGTAGACCGCCGCAATTGTCGCCCAGACCGCGGTCGCGGCGCAGGCGCCGAGCAGCAGCCGCTCCGAGCGGTCACCGCCGGTGCGCAGGCGCCAGAGGAGGACGGACGCAAAGGCGCAGGCAGCCAATGCGTAGCTCCAGAAAGCAACGACGCTGTTCACTGCCCGGCCCCTGTCAAATTCACCGACATGAGCGTGGGTGTCGCTAAACTTTACAAATAAGTGGTGAACGGGCCCTTCGCTTTGTCAGGCGTTATGTTGATGGATGCGAAAAAAGAGGTTCAGCCAGGAGCTTAGAATCATGAAGAAGCGGAGAATCGGAAACAGCTCGATTGAGGTCGCGCCATTGGCGCTTGGCGGCAACGTCTTCGACTGGACCGCGGACGAGCCAACCAGCTTCGCCATCCTCGACGCATTCGTCGACGCCGGCGGGACGATGATCGACACCGCCGACGTCTACTCTTCCTGGGTTCCGGGCCACCAGGGCGGCGAAAGCGAATCGCTGATCGGGCGTTGGCTGAAGCGCGATTCCAGCAAGCGCGACAAAATAGTTATCGCAACCAAGGTCGGCTATCTCGATGGCGAACTCGTCGATGGCGAGTTCGTGCCGTCGCTCGACCCCGACGTGATCGCCCGCGCGTGCGATGCATCGCTCGAACGGCTCGGGCTCGAGACGATCGACCTTTATTACCAGCACAAGGATAGTGAGAAGGTGCCGCTCGCGGACAGCCTCGGCGCGTTCGAGTTGCTGCGCGAGCAGGGCAAGATCCGCTCGACCGGCCTGTCCAATTTCACCGCCGAGCGCGCCGCCGAGGCGGTTTCAACGGCGCGCACCTGCGGCTTCATGCCGGCGGTGGCGCTGCAGCCCTGGTACAATATGGTCGAGCGCGCCCGGTTCGAGGGCGATCTGCGCGACGCGGCGATCCGGAATGGCCTCGGCGTCTTTCCCTATTATTCGCTCGCCAACGGCTTCCTCACCGGCAAGTACCGGAGCGAGGCCGACCTTGGGAAAAGCGTTAGAGGCCAGCGAAGCGCCGCTTACCTTAAGGGAAAAGGCAAACGAATATTGGCCGAACTCGACGCCATCGCGGAAGAGACCGGCGCCAGGCTCGCCAGCATCTCGCTCGCGTGGACGATGGCCCAGCCGGCGATCGTTGCGCCGATCGCAAGCGCGACCAGCCTCGCTCAGCTCGAGGAATTGACGGCGGCCATGAGCCTGACGCTCACTCTTGAGCAGATCGCTCGGCTGGACTCGGCAAGCGAGGAATGGGTGTCGGCTTAGGTTGAGGCATTGAGACTTGCATAGCGATCCATCTGTCCAAAAGCCTCGTACCACGCACTTCGGCGCAGCTTGGTGGCCAGGGCACCCAGGCGCTCTGTGCACAATCACACGAACCCCTTAAGGTCCCGCTTGAATGCGTACCGAGCTCGATCATTTGCCGCCGACCAAGCAGCGCGAGCTTGAGCGTGTCGTCGAGATCCTGTTCGAGGAGTTCGATGAAGCAAGGGTGCTCGCGACCCAGGGCTGGAAGAAGAAAGGACGCATCCTCAAGATCGTTCTTTACGGTTCCTATGCCCGCGGCGGCTGGGTCGACGAACCGCATACCGCCAAAGGCTATCAGTCAGATTTCGATCTCCTCATCATCGTCAATGATGAGCGCCTGACGGATCGCGTCGAATATTGGGCCAAGGCCGAAGAGCGTTTGAACCGCGAGCTCTCGATCACGAAGACCTTGAAGACCCCCGTCAATTTCATCGTTCATTCGCTTCATGAAGTGAACGACGGGCTCGCTCACGGGCGCTTCTTTTTCATGGATGTCGCCCGCGACGGAATCGCCATCTACCAGAGCGACGACAGCGAACTTGCCGAGCCCAAGCCCAAGACGCCCAGCCAAGCGCTGGCCATGGCAAAGGAGTATTTCGAGGAGTGGTTTCCGAGTGCAATGCAGCGCAATGAGCTCGGCAAAATTGCAATCGAGAAAGGCTTCTTAAAGCCAGCAGCATTCGATCTGCATCAGACCACCGAATATCTTTATCACTGCGTACTCTTGGTCTGCACTTTCTACACGCCGCACGTCCACAATCTGGCGTTCCTGCGCACTCAGGCCGAGCGCCTCGATCGTCGGCTCACCTATGTCTGGCCGACCGACAATCACAAGCAGCGCGCGATGTTCGAGAAACTCAAGGACGCTTACGTGAAAGCGCGATACTCGAAGCATTACCGCATCACTGCCGACGAGCTCGCCTGGCTTGGCGGGTGCGTCGAGGAGCTCGGACGAGCGGTCCAGGAAATCTGTGCCGAACGCATCCAGATGCTGGACAGCGCCGCAGCCTGAGCCACGACCCCTCGCAAGAATTCGTCATTCTTCCATCGCTCTTCCGCCGAGAAGGAATTCTTCCGGCTCTACGACACGGCTGGCCTAGGGAAGGGCAAGAGCGCCTAAAACCTTCGCTCCCCCGCACTTATTTCCCCGCCGCAAAATTGCGGCTCCTCGCGCTCGCTTCGCTTTCAAATAAGCGCTTTTAGCTCAGGTCCTCCGCTTCGCTTCGGCCAATGGTTCAGGCGCCCTTTTCCCGTCCCTCTCCCTCAACGTGTCGCTTCAGAAAATCCCTTCTCGGCGACGAAGGAAAGGAACGAAAAAATGCCTGCAATCGGAATCGTGACGAAGCTTGGAGACGGCAGCTTCAAAGGCCAGCTGAAAACGCTCAGCATCAAGGCCGAGATCTTGATTGAACCCAACGATCGCAAGTCCACTGACACCCAGCCCGACTATCGCATCTTCTCGAGCGACGTCGAAATTGGTGCCGGCTGGACGCGCAGATCCGAGGCTTCGGGACGCGAGTATGTAAGCCTTTCGTTCGCTGCTCCCGAGTTCGGCCCGCGCCGAATCTACGCCAATCTGGGGCGCTCGGTCGGAGTTGATGACGACATTTTCGCGGTCATCTGGAATCCGGCAGATTGATGGTTTGGACGCCCCCTGCACAATCGTGCGGGGGGCGCTCGTCCAGACGGGCATGCGCTACTCAACCAAACAGTTCCCCATTGACGGACTTTGGCCACCGACTGCTGAAGATGCGATTGGCCAGTTTTTGGTTGGGAGACGGTGAAGAGCGTGGAAGGTGAAGAGCGTGGACGCCAGACAAAGGCAGTTGCTCTCACTAACTGCTAAGCAATTGTCTACAGAGCTCTTTTCGGGAGACATTAGCTTTCCTCGCCACCTTTGAGAATTCGCACACGCTGGTCTGAACCTCGGCGTCCTCGTAGTCCGCTCGCGGTGTAGCTAATCGCTGGCAGACCATCGCCGGTATGAGGTCCGGCATAGGCGATGAGACACGGCAGAAAAAATGAGCAGCGAGAATCGCTTAGCGCTTGATTATGGTGACCCCTACGGGACTCGAACCCGTGTTTTCGCCGTGAGAGGGCGACGTCCTAGACCGCTAGACGAAGGGGCCGGCGCTGAAAGCGAGGGCGCCATATGTGAGCGGATGGGCCTCTCGTCAATCCAGCTTCAGCCGGACGAACGTCATGGCTCCAACCGGATGGTGACTGCCGTAGTCGTCAGCGAGCGCATCAGGCACGAAATTGACGGAGGCCAAGCCGCCCAGACCTAGCGAGAAATGGTCGGCAATACGGAAGTCGCGAACTGCGCCGACCGAGACTTTGCCGACGTTGAACGCCGACCCGTCTTCGATGTCGAGGAGTTCGCGGTTCTCGGTCCACTCGGCTCGTCCAAAGACGGACCACTCGTTACGTTTAAGCGACGCTTCGGCAGCGACCGCGTCGTCATTGTGCCCATGGGCAGACTTGCGTCCCCACGCCAATGTACTGGCCAGCTTCCATCCGGGCGCGATCCAACTCGACCACATGGCGCTCACGGACCAGCGTGTCTGGTCGACTGTCGGCTCGAGCTGCTCGGGATCGACGAAATGGCCCCAGCTCCCTTGCAGCGCCAGCTGCGGTCTTGGGCTCCAGGAAACCCGGACGGAAGTTGAATCCAGCGGTCCAGTTTCGATGTCCCAGCGATGCTCATCGGGCTCACGCGCGTTGAAGCGGCTGGCCTCCACCTTCACACGATCGAACACCAGGCCGGCGGTCACCACGCCGAAGGTGATGTGCGTCGAATCCAGCCAGTGGTGGGTGATCGGCGCTTCGGGCGAGTCCATGATCGATTCACGGTGCATGAAGGCGGGTGGCCCGAACGCCGGCTCGCCGGGAAGCCCCGCGTACAGGAACGCACTGCTCTTCGGCCCGATGTTCTGGGAAACCGATGCCGACAGCTCCATGAACAAATCGTGCGGATGCTGCCGGTCGATCAGGCGGTCTACGCCGTTGGCGGTCTCGCCGCTCGCTAGCAGCAACGGATAGCCCTTCGGGCCCATGATCGGATCGGGGCTCAGCATCACTTTGAACTGAAGATCTCCGTTGCCGAGCGGGCGGCGAGCCATACCCATCAACATCCCCGACACAAATGCCTTGTCGGCCCCGCGTGGTCCGGACTGGGTGTCATAGACGAGGTTCAGGGTTCCGTGCGCCATGAGCGTCCAGTCATCGCTCATTACGTGGAGCGCCGAGTGCACCGACATGTCCGGTTGCCATGCCGTTCCCGAAGCCTCGCGCTCCATCCGATAGGGGCCGAGAGCGCCAGGCATATATTCCTTATCGCCTCTAGCGTTATGAGAGCCGTGCTCGCCGGGCGATATGCCTTGCATCGCCATATTTCCCATCTGTGAATGTTCCATCGTCATCGTCTCGGCGGGCGCGCCCGATGCCGGTCCACCCTGCATTTGCGAATGATCCATGGGCATCTGCGCAGGAGGAGTTGCCGGCGTTTGAGCTGGCATGGAGCCATGATCCGTCGGCATGGTCATTCCCATGGGTTTCGACGGTTGCGTGGGCTCGGGCTCCCTCGGTGGGGCCGCCGTCTTCGAAGGTGCGGGAGGGCTTTTCGCCTTCTTCGCGGGCGCCTTCTTCGCAGGCGTCTTCTTCTTGGCGGGCTTCTTGGCTGCGGGCTTCGTGGGCATCGGCATGTGCATGCCGGGCATGTTCATCTGCGCGGCGGCAGGAGCAGCCGTCGTGGCACGCGCCAACGCACCGATCGAAAGGGCCAGGCCTAACAACATAGCATCAACTCGCGCCCCGATCCTGCAATGACGGCCGCGATATGCCATCCGTACCATGGTACGGTGTCAAGCCGGCGCTTGATCAGCCCTCGCGGTCGCGATCGCTGAGGTAACGCATGAGCTCGGCGAGCGTACTCTCCATCTGGTCCTGCATTTGGCCGACCAGCTCGTTCTCGCGCATCCCGACATGATCGAGCGGTTTCGAATAGCTCTCGGAAAACGCCTGCAGGTCTTCGCGCTCGAATACGCCTCTCGCGACCAGCTTAGCGAGAATGACGAGGAGCCCGTTGGTGTTGGCGATGGTGCCCGCCACCAGCGCCTCGTCGACCATCGACAATTGCTTGTCGTCGTCCTCGATTTCGATCTCGATGTCGTCCTCGCCGTCGGGAATCATCGCGAACCCTTCTGGGCGGGCAGGCAGAAATCGGCAAGCCTCGACCAAACGTTGAGCTTCTCCATAAACGGTCGGGTGTTGGCGGCGCTCGACGAAGGCAGGTCGATCAACGTGACGCCTGACGGCGGCTCGCCAATCTGCTTCCGGCCGGCCGAAGAGGATTTTCCTCCGTTGAAAGCGATCGCGCGAAGGTCAGGAAAATCGTGAAGAAGGTGTTCGATCCGGTTGTGTTGGGCCTCACGGATCGCCTGATCGAGGCTACCGCTCCGGTTCGCCGAGGCGATCACGTCCCACAGCCCGATCCGGCGCTGAGCGAGGCGCTCCAGCCGCTCGTCATAGTCCAGCGATTGCAGCTTTTCGCCGATCGCAGCCCCAAGCAATCGCCAGAACTGATTGGTCGGGTGCGCATAGTAGCGCTTGGCAGCGAGCGATGCTTCACCAGGCAGGCTGCCAAGGACGAAAAGCCTGGCATCGCTACTTGCAATCGGGGGAAGACCAAATTTGACGCCCACGGATAAACCCCTACAGCCGCGCCCCGTGGATTCCAGACAGCTTCGCGTCGCCCTGTTTTCGGGCAATTACAATTATGTGCGGGACGGCGCCAACCAGGCGCTGAACCGGCTCGTCGGCTATCTGCTCCGCCAGGACATCAAAGTGCGCGTCTATTCGCCGACCGTCGAGCATCCTGCGTTCCCCGCGACGGGCGATCTCGTCGACATTCCCGCAGTGCCGATCCCCGGTCGCTCGGAATATCGCTTCCCGCTGGCGCTGCCGGGCCGCGTGCGTACCGATCTTGCCAAATTCGCGCCGAACATCGTCCATGTCTCGAGCCCCGACATCGTCGGCCACCGCGCCGTGACCTGGGCGCGTAAGCGCCGGATTGCCGCGGTTGCTTCGGTCCACACGCGGTTCGACACCTATCTCGCTTATTACCATCTGCAGGCGCTAGAGCCCCTTGCGCGCGAAATCATGCGCCGCTTCTATCACCGCTGCGAAGTGGTGCTTGCCCCGGCGGAGTCCACCGCCGCCATTCTGCGCGCTCAACGTATGAACCGCGATGTCAGCATCTGGGGACGCGGGATCGATCGTGAGCAATTCAACCCGGAGCGTCGCGACATGGAGTGGCGCCGCACGCAAGGCATCGCCGATGACGAGATGGTCATCGCCTTTCTTGGCCGGGTGGTCATGGAAAAGGGCCTCGATGTGTTTGCCGATGCGATTCACGCGTTCGAGCCGGCCGGCGTTAAGCATCGCGTCCTCGTAATTGGCGAAGGGCCCGCGCGCCCGTGGTTCGAAGCGCAATTGCCCAAAGCCGTGTTCGTCGGCCAGCAAACCGGTAACGACCTGTCCCGCGCGCTGGCCAGCGCCGACGTCTTCCTCAACCCTTCAATCACCGAAGCATTCGGGAACGTCACCTTGGAAGCGATGGCTTGTGCGCTGCCTGTCGTCGCAGCGGAATCGACGGGTGCCACCAACCTCGTCCAGTCGGGAATTACCGGCACGTTGGTCGACGGCGAAAACCCCGAAGAGTTCGCCGACGCGCTGATTGCTTATGCCCACAATCCCGATCTCCGCCGGCAGCACGGCGAAGCCGGGCTGACCGCTGCGAAGACCAAGGATTGGGACACGATCAACTCATCAGTGATCCGCGCTTACCGACACGCGATTTTCAAGCGCGAACGACTGACGCGGCTTACTGGTCGCTAGGTTCGTCACGGGTCGGACGGACGCGTTCGATCTTCTGCGCGGCATCGTCGAGGATCGCCGCTACCTCCAGGAACAGTTCCTCGTCGAACCCTTCCGCCTTCAGCCTGTGGCCAAGCGCGGTCATTAGATTCTTGACCGCTCGGCCGATCGCTGGGCCGGCCATGTTCTCGCCGCGGGGCTTAAGGTCCTCGAGCCGCTCAAACAGGGCTTCGGCTTCCTCTGACCGCTCTTCCAGATAGGACCGGCCTTCGTCGGTCGTCTGAAAGCTCTTGCGCGGGCCCTCACCCGGCGCTTCCTCGATCAGGCCCATGTCCTGGAGCAGGGTCAGGGTCGGATAGACCACGCCGGGGCTCGGCGCATATTCGCCGCCGGTCAGCTCCTCGATCGCACGGATGAGGTCGTAGCCGTGGCGCGGCTCGTCGACGATAAGCTTGAGGAGGACGAGCCGCAGCTCGCCGGACTCAAACATGCGGCGCGCACGCCGGCCGCCGCGGCCTCGGCCGCCACCCCAGCCGTCGCTTTCGAAGTCGAAATTGAATGGGCCCCAGCTGCCTTGCCAACCGCGGCCGCCACGCATTGCGAGCAGGGCCTCTGGCAGATTGAACTCAAAGCGGCCGCGGGGGGCGCAGCCATGGTGACGTTGATGATGACGATGTGGCATCGTTCCTCCTTTGATGTGTCTAAGATATATCTTAGTTGCATCTCACGCAAGCGGCCTCGTGCATTTTCCGGCGCGAATTCTATGGTGGGCACCGATGGCCGACCTCTTTGCTGACCAGGAAATTCCGACCCGGGCGCCCGAGGCTCCGTCGGCGAATGCGCCGCTCGCGGATCGCCTTCGGCCGCGGACGCTGAGCGAGATCGTCGGGCAGGAGCATCTTACTGGTCCGGAAGGCGCGATCGGACGGATGGTCGCCGCTGGCCGGCTTGCCTCGATGATCCTGTGGGGACCCCCAGGTACGGGCAAAACGACGATTGCGCGCTTGCTTGCCGATGCCGTGGGAATGAGGTTCGTCGCGATCTCGGCGGTGTTTTCCGGCGTTTCCGACCTGAAGAAGGTGTTCGCCGAAGCGAAAACGGCTGCGAAAGCCAGTCAGCAGACGTTGCTGTTCGTGGACGAGATCCACCGCTTCAACCGCGCCCAGCAAGACGGCTTCCTGCCTTACGTCGAGAACGGCACGGTGACCCTGGTCGGCGCTACCACCGAGAACCCGAGCTTCGAATTGAACGCTGCACTCCTGTCGCGCTGCCAGGTGCTGATCCTGCGCCGGCTCGATCACGACGCGCTCAATGAGATCGTGCGCCGCGCCGAGGAGCTCGAAGGTCAGCCGCTGCCGGTCACTGCGGAAGCGCGAGACGCCCTCATCGCCAGCGCCGACGGCGACGGCCGCTTCCTCCTGAATCAGGCCGAGACTCTGTTCTCGATCAGCGTTCTCGAGCCCCTGGGTCCGGCCGAGCTTTCCGACCTGCTCCACCGCCGAGTGCCGGTCTACGACAAGGACCGCGAGGGCCACTACAACCTCATCTCCGCGCTTCATAAGACGATCCGCGGATCCGACCCGCAGGCCGCTCTCTACTATCTCGCGCGGATGCTGGTTGCCGGCGAGGAGCCGCTTTACGTCCTTCGCCGCCTTACCCGTGCGGCGGTCGAGGATATCGGCATGGCCGATCCCAACGCGCTCCTGCAGTGCATCGCCGCCAAGGAGATGTACGACTTCCTCGGCTCGCCCGAGGGCGAGGTCGGCATTGCTCAGGCCTGCCTCTACCTGGCGACCGCGCCCAAATCGAACGCGACCTATATGGCGCAGAAGAAGGCGTGGAGCTCGGCGCGGGAGACCGGTTCACTGATGCCACCGATGCATATCCTCAACGCGCCCACGAAGATGATGAAAAACGTCGGCTACGGCAAAGGCTATGCCTACGACCATGACGCCGACGAGGGCTTTTCGGGTCAGGATTACTGGCCCGAAGAAATGGACGCGCAGGCATTCTACGAGCCGAGCGACCGCGGCTTCGAGGCGAAAGTGCGCGAGCGCCTTGCTTATTGGGAACAGCGGCGGAAAGAGCTGCAACAATCGGGCGGCGACGAGGGTTAGTCGCGCGAGAGCAAGAGGGAGCGGATCATGTATCAGGTCGACCAGGGCGCCTATTGGCAGGCTCAAGTGATGTTCTGGGGACCCAAGGTCCTGATTGCCCTGCTGATCATCGTCGCGACCTGGATCGTCGCTCGGGCGGTCGCCTGGATGCTCCAGAAGGCAATCGACAAGAGCCCGGCTCTTCGCAAGCACGTCACCGGCACACCTGAGGAAACGGTCGGCCACCAGCTCGGCGTCATCGCCAAGCTGATCATTTGGCTGGTCGGCACCATGGCAGCCTTGCAGTTCCTAGGCATCGGCCAGATCCTGACTCCCATCAACCGTCTGACGATCGAGATTTTCGACTTCCTGCCGCGCCTGCTCGGCGCCGGAGTCATCTTCTTCGTCGGCCTGATCGTCGCCCGGATCGTCCGGCGCCTGGTCGAGACGGTGCTAATCGCCACCAACGTCGACGGCCTGATGGCAAAGATCGGTGTCGGCAGTACCGACGGCACCGTTCGCACCTCGCCTGACGCGGTGCCCCCTGGGGCAGCGCCCGGCTCTACCCGCGCCAGTCTTGCCCGCGCCGCCGGCGTCCTCGTTTATGCGCTGATCATCATTCCGGTCGCGATCGCGGCGCTTCAGGTCCTCGGCATCGAGGCGATCTCGGGCCCGGCGATCGACATGCTTAACCAGATCCTTGCGGCAATTCCGCGGGTACTGGCTGCAGCGCTGTGGATCGGCATCGCTTTCGTTGCCGCCCGGTTCCTGAAGACAATCATCGAGGCAGTCCTTCCACCAACTGGGTTCGATGAAGCGCTGATGTCGACGGGTGTCCTTCCAGGAAATGCCCGGCCGTCGCGGATCGTCGCCAACATCGCGATGATCGCCATTATCCTGGGCGCGTCGATCGAGGCACTGCGGCAGGTCGGCGGCGACGATATCGCCATCTTCCTGGCCCAGGTCACCGCGCTTGGAGGCAAGGTGATCTTCGGAACCCTGATCATCGTCGTCGGCATCTTCCTGTCCAACATCATCGCCAAGCTGGTCGGCGCGGGCACCGGCGAAGGCGGCTACGCGCAAACCATTGTCCGCTATGCGATCATCGCCTTGTTCACTGCGATCGGCCTGACCTTCATGGGCCTCGCCGACCAGATCGTGATGATGGCGTTTGGGCTGATCCTTGGTTCGGCCGCGGTCGCGACGGCGCTCGCCTTCGGACTTGGCGGACGCGACGCGGCGGCCCGGGTTCTCGACCGGTGGACCGACGAGACTCCGGCTGCCCCGCCCCCGCCACCAAAGCGGATCCGGAGCGCCCCGACCGAAGGCGATGACAGCCAGCCGCCTCTGGTGTGACGTGACGTTCGAAGAGGCGGTCGCTTACGCTCTCAGCCTGCCCGATACGGAACGGGGAACGAGCTATGGATTGCCGGCGGTGAAGGTCGTGTCGAACGGCCGCGCTTTCATCTATCCGAGCCACGAGGCCGACACGTCGTTCGGCATGGCGATGGACCTCGACACGATCGAGATCCTGAAGGAGACCGAGCCGGAGACGTACTGGCAGACGCCGCATTACGCCGGCTGGCCGGGTGTGCTCGTCCGTTACGACAGCCCCGACGATGAGCGAGTGCGTGATATGATCGCGCGGTCTCGCGACTTTACTGCTGCAAAGCCCAAGACGCGTCCGCGCAAGAAGAAGTGAGCCGGTTCGAAAGCTACGTTGCGATCGATTGGTCCGGCGCCAAGGGCAAACGGCACAAGGGCATCGCAATTGCCGAAGCGACGAGGTCAGCGGCGCCGCGCCTCATCCGACCCAACTACGTCTGGTCGCGGGAGGAAGTGCTCGGGTGGCTGCTCAAGCGAGCGGCAAAGGAGCCGACCTTGTTCGGTTTCGATTTCAGTTTCGCCCCGCCGATCATCGAGCGCGGCGAGTATCTCCCCGGCGAGCCGGACGTCCCGAATACCGCGCGCGAGTTCTGGGCCTATGTCGACAGCAAGTCCGGCGACGGTGACTTGGGGGCCGCTAGCTTCCTGGAGCTTGCGCACCGCCGGCATTTCTACTTTGGCATCGCTGACGGCGTGAAGGCCAGGTTCATGCACTTCCGCCAATGCGACGCGCGCCTGAACGCGCAGGGCGGCCGCAAGACGGCGAGTGCTTATGACGCTATCGGCGCGGCCCAGGTCGCCAAGGCGAGCTTCGCCGGAATGCGCTTCCTGCATGCTCTAGACCACAAGGTTGCGGTCTGGCCGATGGACCCGCTACCCAAACACGGTAGCGCGGTGGTCGAGATCTACACCCGCATTTATCTCCGGCGCGCAGGGATGAGCGGTACCAAGCTCCGAACCCGCCATTCCCTAAATCTTGCTCTGAAAGGACTTGGCAGCCCGCCGGTCCGGCTGCAGTTCGAACCGAACGACCACCAGACCGATGCGCTCGTTACCGCCGCTGGGATGCGACAGCTGACGCTCGATGAGCCGAGAGCTTTCGACCCCGAAGGCCTGACGCCGCAAATCGCACGGAGCGAAGGCTGGACGTTCGGCGTGCTATAAAGCAAAGCGCGCCACTCGCCGGATTAGCTCAGTTGGTAGAGCAGCGGTTTTGTAAACCGAAGGTCGCGGGTTCGAATCCTGCATCCGGCACCATTAGACTTCAACCTCGACCCACAGCGGTGCGTGGTCGCTGGTTTTCTCCCACCCGCGTGGGGTGCGGTCGACGCCCGCCGCCTTCAGCTTCTCGGCAAGGTTCGGGCTAAGCAAAGCATGATCGATGCGGATGCCGGCGTCGCGCTCAAACGAGTTCCGCCAGTAATGCCAGAAGGTGTAGATCCGCTCATCGGGATGCATGTGGCGGAGCGCGTCAGTCCAGCCCTGAGCGACCAGCTCGCGATACCTCTGCTTGGCCGCCGGAGCGAACAGTGCATCCTTGGCCCAACGTTCGGGCTTATAGACGTCCATGTCAGTCGGAATGACGTTGTAATCGCCGATCAGGATCGCCGGCAGGCCGCTGTCCAGCAGGTCCTGCGCATGGAGCTTGAGCTGGTCTAGCCAGGCCAGCTTGTAATCGAACTTCGGCCCCGGCTGCGGATTGCCGTTGGGCGCGTACATGTTGCCGACCAGGATCCCGCACACCGCGGCTTCGATGTAGCGGCTCTGCTCGAGGTTTGGGTCGCGAGGGAGCGCGCGGCGCGTTTCGACCGGGTCGCCGACACGAGACAATAAGGCAACACCGTTCCAGCTCTTCTGCCCGTGCCAGATTGCGGAATATCCGAGCGCCTTGATCGCATCGGCGGGGAATTGCTCGTCGGTGCACTTCAGTTCCTGCAGCCCGACGATATCGGGTGCGAACTCTTCGAGCCAACGGGTCAGCACGTGGAGCCGCGAGTTGATGCCGTTGATGTTGTAGCTCGCGATGCGGAGCCGCCGTTTCTTCGCCATGCCTTTAGGAACCAACCGTAGCGATTTGGGTTCTATTCCCGTGCTTTGGGTCCACGGAACGCGTCTCCGAAGTGGAACCCGGGCCAGGAGAGCCCGCGGATCGGCTTCGTCTGATGGCACGAATCACTGGAGGAAGCATGGAAAGCCCCGACAGGCGAGAGTCTGCCGGGGCTTTTCCATATTTTTGGCGGAACGCTGCGAGTCCCACAGGCTTATGCACTGATTCGCCCACAACTTTGTCGATACGCTGACCAGATTCCTCTGGAACAACCATAAGTCTCAGCTATTGTTGTCACGTGCTTCAAATCCTTCGGGAAGCGAAGCATGGTGCCCCGGCAGGGTCAAACCTGCCGGGGCTACTCGTATCTGGGCTACAGAATTGTAGCCGCGAAATCGTTGGGCAAATCGATCCCGACTAGCTTCCAGCGAAATCCCTGACGTTCGAAACTTAAGTCGGCCTGCCCGACCGGCAACCGCGCGCAACGGACGCGAAAGTGGTTCAGATCCTCTCTGTTCATGCCGCATGTTTGGTTCGACGCCCCAACTGAACCCGCTTTCTTGGGCGCAACATCGAGCGCGATCTCCAACGAATCGGGAGAGACGACAGCGTGGAGAACGGGGTTGACCAGCATGGGCGCAGCTCGGTGCGAGATGAACCTCTCAAGGCCCGACGGCGATGAGTTCCGATCCATTTGCTGAATCAGCTGATCGCGCAAGTCGGCCCTGACACGCGGGAAGTCGATATAACTCGCCAGCCGCTCGCTGTTCCCCGCCCTCGCCGCGTCGCGCATGCTTTTCAGCGTCCACCAGGGTGAAGCTACCCACCAACCAGCGCCCGATGCCAGAATCGCGACAACGACGATCGCGAGCCAAATCGAGCGCCGTCTCATAATGTTGCCGGATCCGCCTCTGCCAACTTCAGCCGCTTTGACTTGTCGGCCAGCGGGTATTTGTTACCGTTTGCACAGTTGAACAGCAGCACGCGCTCGTCGCGGCTCACGAGGTTTTGACCCAGCGCCTTTCGGTACGCGGTCAGCACCGCTCCTCCTTCCGGGCAGAGCAAAAAGCCATCGTCGCGGGCTGCATCGTCGACCGCCTGCAAGATCGCATCTTCCGGCACCGCGATCGCCGCGCCGCCACTCTCGCGCACCGCACGCAGGATCAGGAAATCGCCGACCGCCTTGGGAACGCGGATGCCAGTCGCGACCGTCGCCGCATGCTCCCAGCGTTCAGCGAACTCGTCACCGCGCTCGAAGGCGCGGACCATTGGCGCGCATCCTTCAGCCTGGACGGCGTACATGCGCGGCCGCCTCGACCCGATCAGCCCAACCGCCTCCATCTCGTCGAATGCCTTCCACATTCCGATGAGGCCGGTGCCGCCGCCGGTCGGGTAGAAGATCGCGTCGGGCAATTCCCAGCCGAACTGCTCGGCGAGCTCGAGTCCCATCGTCTTCTTGCCCTCGATCCGGTACGGCTCCTTGAGCGTGGAGAAGTCGAACCACAGGCCTTCGGCGGCGCCCTTCCCCACCAGCGCGCCGCATTCATCGATCTGGCCGTCGGCGACATAGACGCGCGCGCCATAGGCCGCGGTCTCGGTGACGTTGATCTCCGGAGTTTCCCGAGGGCAAATCACCACGGTCTCGATGCCCGCGCGGGCGCCGTAGGCAGCCAGCGCGGCGCCGGCATTGCCGTTGGTCGGCATGGCGATCTTCTCGATCCCGAACTGCTTCGCCATGGTCACCGCCAGCGCCAGTCCCCGCGCCTTGAACGAGCCGGTTGGAAGCCGTCCCTCATCCTTCACCAGCAGGTTCGGACCGCCGGTCTTTGCCAGCGCCACGATCGGCGTTTCAGGTTCGCCAAGGCTTACGGGCTCGCCATCGAATGGCAGCAATTCGCGCCACTTCCACATGCCCGGCTCTCGGCTCGCGACGCTCTCCCGCGTCAGCGTCCGCTTCGCCGCCGCCAGATCATAGCGAACCAGCAGCGGCTTCCCCGCCCTGCTGAGATTGTGGACTCGACCGGCTTCATACCGCTCGCCGGTCAGCGAGCATTCCAAATGTGTGACCAACCTCATCCGCAATCCTTGTGGTCCGCCGGGTGCGCTCGCTCGACCTGGAGGGTGCAGTGCCCAATCCGGAAGCGCTCATGAAGCAGCTGTTGAGCCGCTCTGATCAATTCGTCAGGCGAGCCTTTCGGCAGCACGAGATGGGCGGTCAGCGCGGTCTCCGTTGTACTGAGCGGCCAGATGTGGAGGTCGTGCACGCTCTCTACACCCTCCAGCTCGGCGAGCTCGCCTTCAACAACGTCGACGTCGATCCCGCTCGGAACACCGGCGAGCGACATCCACACCGATTCCTTGAGGAGGCCGATGCTGCTCCACAGGATGATGATCGCGACCGCGAGGCTCATGACCGGATCGACCCAGCGCTGGCCGGTCCAGACGATGACGAGGCCGGCGAACACGACCGCGGCTGAAACCGCCGCGTCGGCGGCCATGTGGAGGTACGCGCCCTGGATGTTGATGTCGTGCTCACGCCCCCGCGCGAACAGCAAGGCGGTCGCTCCGTTGATGGCAATGCCGACGGCGGCGACGATCATGACCGTTTCGCCCGAGGTGCTCGACGGATCGAACAACCGGCGGACGGCTTCGGCCGCGATCGCCCCGACGGCCACGAGGAGGAATAGCGAGTTGGCGAGCGCCGCGAGGATCGGCGCTTTTTTGAGGCCATAGGTGAATCGTGGCGATGGAGCCTTGCGCGCCATGACCGCCCCCGCCCAGGCGACGAACAGGCCGAGCACATCGGATAGATTGTGCCCGGCGTCGGCCAGCAGAGACATCGAATTGGCGAGGAAACCGTAGACCGTCTCGACGCCGACGAAGCCCAGGTTCAGCCCAATCCCGATCGCGAATGCTCGTCCGAAGTCCACTGGCGCATGCGAATGGGCGTGACCGTGGTCGTGACTATGACCGTGGGAGTGAGCGTGAGCGCCTGACATCGCACCCGAACGTAAAGGCGCCCCGGCGGAAGGGGAAGCCGGGGCGCCAGATGCCTCGTCGCTGGGGAGTCTTACGAGGCGGGTTCGAAGGATGTTTTTCTAAAGATCGATACCGGCGGCGATCGCTTCAAGCTTGCGGACACGTTCGCGAAGGTCGGCCATCTCGATCCGGTTTCCGGCGGGGGGCAGGTGCCGGTCGCCAACATCGTGGGTCAGCTCAAACCGCTTCAGGTCAAGCCAGCCGTTCCAGGCCTTCAGCCCTGCCCAGCTCGCTCCGCCGACACCGGCGATCACACTCGCGCTCAGCACTCCAATCGACAGCAGTTCCATCACTTCTCCTCCTCGCGCAGGGCCTCAATCTCCCGCGCCAGATCTTCATTCTGGGTGTTGATGTGGTGATCGATCGCCATCAGCCGGCGGTCAGTCTCGTCGAGCTCGGTCCGCATCGCCTTCACCGTCGGCTTGCGCTGCGAGGTGATGTCCATGCGCTCGAAGTCGCTCAGGTGGCGGTCGCCGGTCATCGCCTTTTTCTTCTGGATGGCGAGGTAGATGCCGACCGCCGCGTAAGCGATGAGCGCGAAGCTGATCGGGATATGGGTCAGCAGCGGGACCGCGACCCAGGCAATCCGGATGAAGGTCGGGTCGATGCCCGTCTTCGCCCCAAGCGTCGAGCAGACACCCGCGATTTTCGCGTCCTTGCTGGCCAGCGAATACGGGTAGATCTTGCGGCTCATTTCCATCGTCCCTTCCTTCGTCAGTTCATGCGCGCTTTGAGCGCGGCTTTCATCGCTTCGAGCTCGCGGTCGACGGCTTCGGTCGCCTTGAGTTCGTGAATCTCGTCTTCGAGGCTGGTGATTCCAAGAGCCTCGGCACGCCCTTCTGCGAAGTCAGCGCGGCGCTCGAGGATCTCGAACTTGCTGAACGCATCCAGCGTCCGGCTGCCGTGCATCATCTCGTTGGTCCGTGCCCGGGTGACCGCGCTCTCGAACCGGGCCGAGATAGCGCTCTGCCGGGCGCGGGCTTCGCGCAGCTTGCCCTGAAGCTTGGCGATGTCGGCTTCGTAGCCGCGCAGCACCTGCTCGATCTGGTCCATCTCACCGCGAAAGCTCTCGGCCATGTCGGCGGCCTTCTGGCGCTCGACCAAAGCGGCCTTGGCGAGGTCCTCGCGGTCCTTGCTCAGGGCCAGCTCGGCTTTCGCGGTCCAGTTGACCCGGATCTCGTCGAGGCGGCCAACGGCGCGCTTCATTTCCTTGATGTCCGCGATCGACCGAGCGGCCGACGCACGAACCTCGACCAGTGTTTCTTCCATCTCGAGGATGATCATGCGGATCATCTTCGCGGGATCTTCGGACCGGTCGAGAAGCTCGGTCATATTCGCCGCGAAGATGTCGCGAGCGCGGCTGAACACCGGACCGCTGAACCAGCTGGCGACGGGCGCCAGGCGCTGGGCCTGCGGCTGCGCTTCGGCCTTGATCAGGCGATTGCGCACCGGAACCTTAGCTTCAAGGACTTCGAGTTCAGGCATTGATGGAGACCTTTACGGGATTGGCATTGGCCTGGGCCGGGCCAACGGCGGCGCCGACAGTGACGCTGCTCATCGCGAGCGCGGCAGCAACGGCGACCAGAGTGCGTTTGAACTGCGTAGACATTTCATTCTCCCTTTTTGGCCGTCCGGTTGGTCCGTTGGGCCATGCCACTTCCTAATCAAGGAGCGTGCCAATCCCTGAAAACTGCCAAAAATTGGTGCAGCGAGGGTCGAATTGGGAGATTTCACCAGCCAAGAGTTGGGAGGAATCACCAAGCCTCGGTTGGGAACATTCACCACGTGCCGCGCGTCGAATCCCAACCTGTTTGGGAAGGGAGTGATTGATGATCGGGAAGTTGTTCGGCGCGTGGCTGGGAGAGAAAGTCGCCGGCGAGAACCGCAGCGCGAAAGGCGCCATCCTCGGCTATGGCGCGGCATCGTTAGCCAGGCGCAGCGTGCCCGCGCTCGCGGCCGTCGCGCTCGGCGGCTGGGCGTTCAAGAAGTGGCGTGACCGGCGTAACCGCCAGTCGGAAGCTTAAGCCTACGGGGCTTCGCCTTCGTCTGAAGCCGGTGGATTCTCATAATAAGGCTCGACCGTGCCGTTGAGCTTGATCGTCATCGGCTGACCATAGCGATCGCGGCTCTTGCCCGCGGGGACTCGGATCCAGCCCTCCGAGATCGAATATTCGATCACGTTGGTCTTTTCTTGGCCGTTGAACTTGATGCCGACCCCGCGGCTCAGCAGCGCCTCGTCAAAATACTGGCTCCGCGGATCGAGTGAGAGACGGTCGGGCGGGCTATCGGATGCTTTGTCGGCCATCCGCGGCTCCTAGTCCGCGCTTGCGATTCCCGTCAACGCGCGCTCTGAATGTGCGAGGGGAGACGATGATAGCGGGTCTCTTCCTTGGCTTGGCCGCAATGGGTTCAGCCTGTCGGTCGGAACGATCGGTGAAGAGTATGGAGTCATGGACTATTCGGTGGGCTGCAACCGTTCCGGCGGTCGCCGCACGCGTCGTTGATAAGCTGATGTAAAGTTTACTTGTCACGGATAGTTGCCGCCGCGTTGACTCGGGTCTAAGCGCGCCTCCGGAACCGGTATGAGCGACAAAGATCCTGACCTGCGCCGCAATGCGCCGAAGCTCGCATTGCATGTGCCCGAGCCACCCTTTCGTCCCGGCGATGCGCCTGACTTCTCCTCGCTGAAGATCCCGGCCGCGGGCGCGACGCCACGCCCCGACACCAGTGCCGCTCCTGCTGAAACGCATCCGCTCACCACCAACCTCGTCCGCGTCCTCGACGACGACAACCAGGCGGTTGGCGCGTGGGACCCAAAGCTCGACGCCGACACATTGCGCAAGATGCTCCGCGACATGGTCATGGTGCGCATCTTCGACGACCGCATGTACCGCTCCCAGCGACAGGGTAAGACCAGCTTCTACATGAAGTGCACAGGCGAGGAGGCGATTGCCGTCGCCGCTCAGACTGCGCTTGCCCGCGACGACATGCACTTCCCGACCTACCGCCAGCAGGGCCTGCTCATCTCGCGCGGCTATCCGCTGACGGAGATGATGAACCAGATCTATTCCAATCGCGGCGACAAGCTAAAGGGCCGCCAGCTGCCGATCATGTATTCGGACAAGGCGTACGGCTTCTTCTCGATCTCGGGCAATCTCGGCACCCAGTTCCCGCAGGCAGTCGGCTGGGCGATGGCGGCTGCGATCAAGGGCGACAGCCGGATCGCGATGGGCTGGATCGGGGACGGCGCCACGGCGGAAGGCGACTTCCACAGCGCAATGACATTCGCCGCGGTCTATAACGTGCCGGTCATCCTCGCGACGGTGAACAATCAGTGGGCGATCTCGAGCTTCTCGGGCATTGCCGGCGCCGAGCGCGCGACCTTTGCGCAGCGCGCGGTCGGCTATGGGATGGCGGGCCTCCGCGTCGACGGCAATGACGCGCTGGCAATCTACGCCGCGGTGAAGTGGGCGTCAGACCGGGCTCGCGGCAACAGTGGTCCGACCTTGATCGAGTTCTTCACCTATCGCGCCGAAGGCCATTCCACGTCGGACGATCCGTCTGGCTACCGCCCGACGAACGAGGCCAAGCTGTGGCCGCTCGGCGATCCGATCGAGCGGTTGAAGGCGCACCTGCTCGCCCTCGGCGAGTGGGACGAGGATCGACACGCGACGATGACGGCCGAATGCGACGCCCAGGTCCGCGCGGCGCAAAAGGAATCCGAGAAGATCGGCATCCTCCCTGAACAGGGGAAAGACAATATCGAGAGCATGTTCGACGACGTCTACGCCGATGTCCCCTGGCACATCGCCGAGCAGCGCGACGCCGCGCTTTCGGAAGGGCGCGACTGATGCCGACGATGAACATGATCCAGGCGCTCAACGACGCCCACAAGGTCGCGATGCGCGCCGACGACGACATCGTCGTGTTCGGCGAGGACGCGGGCTATTTCGGCGGCGTCTTCCGGGTGACCGAGGGCCTGCAGAAGGAATTCGGCAAGACCCGCGTGTTCGACTCGCCGATCAGCGAGGGCGGCATCGTCGCCACCGCGGTCGGGATGGCCGCCTACGGCATCAAGCCGCTGATCGAGATCCAGTTCGCCGACTATATCTACCCCGGCTACGACCAGATCGTCAGCGAAGTCGCCAAGATGCGCTACCGTACCGCCGGCGAGTGGACGATGCCGATGGTCATCCGCACGCCTTATGGCGGCGGCATCTTTGGTGGGCAGACGCACAGCCAATCACCCGAAAGCCTGTTCACGCACATCGCCGGGCTGAAGGTCGTCATTCCCTCGACACCGTACGACTCGAAAGGCCTGCTGATCGCGGCCGTCGAAGACCCCGACCCGGTCGTCTTCTTCGAGCCCAAGCGCATCTACAACGGCCCGTTCGACGGCCATCACGACCGGCCGGTAAAGCCGTGGTCGAAGCACCCGGCTAGCGAGGTGCCTGGGGGGCACTACACCGTGCCGATCGGCAAGGCCGCGGTCGTTCGTGAAGGCTCGGAGCTAACCGTCCTTGCCTACGGCACCATGGTCCATGTCGCGCTGGCCGCTATCGAAGAGCGCGGCATCGACGCCGAAGTCATCGACCTCCGCACCCTCGTTCCGATCGACATCGAGACGATCGAGCAATCGGTCGAGAAGACCGGCCGTTGCCTGGTCGTTCACGAAGCGCCGCGCACCAGCGGCTTCGGCGCCGAGCTCGTCGCGCTGGTGCAGGAGCGCTGCTTCTATCATCTCGAAGCGCCAGTCGAGCGTGTGACCGGCTGGGATACGCCCTACCCGCACGCCTACGAATGGTCCTATTTCCCCGGCCCGAAGCGCATGAAGAAGGCCCTTGAGAAAGTGATGGCGGACTGATGGCTCGCTACGAATTCAAGCTACCCGACATTGGCGAAGGCATCGCCGAGGCCGAAATCGTCGCCTGGCATGTGAAGATCGGCGACACGATCGCCGAAGATCAGCAGATCGCAGACATGATGACTGACAAGGCGACGGTCGAGATGGAAAGCCCGGTCGCGGGCAAGGTGCTCGAGCTTGCGGGTGAAGTCGGCGACCAGATTCCGATCGGGTCGGTGCTTGCCGTGATCGAGACGGCGGGCGCAGATCGCGCCGCCGAGCCGGTCGACGACAGCCACGAAGAACGCCCGCTCGCCGATGGCGCGGTCGAGCCGACGCCCGAGCAGGCGCACGAAATTCCGGTCGTCGCGATTGAGGAGCCCTCAGAGGCTCCCCAGCCGGCACCGGCCCCGCGGGTCGAACCCGAAGTCGCGAAGAAGGAGCCATCGTCCGGCGCTCACGTCCTCGCCTCCCCGGCGGTCCGCGCCCGCGCTCGCGATCTCGGCATCGATCTCGGCCAAGTGAAGACAACGAGCGATCGCATCCGTCACTCAGACCTCGACGCCTACCTACTCTACAATGGCGGCAGCGTGTCGAGCCGCGGAGCCGGCGCGCCGCGCAAGGACGAGACGATCAAGGTCGTCGGACTTCGCCGCAAGATCGCCGAGAACATGCAGGAGGCGAAGCGCCGCATCCCGCATTTTACCCTCGTCGAAGAATTCGACGTCACCGCGCTTGAAGAAACGCGGGCGATGATGAATGCCGACCGCGGCTCGAACCCAAAGCTGACGCTGCTGCCGTTCCTGATCGCCGCGATGGCGCGGACGCTGCCCGACTTCCCGATGCTCAACGCTACGTACGACGATGATGCCAACGTCATCACGCGGCACGGCGCGCTCAACCTCGGCATGGCGACCCAGACTCCGAACGGCCTGATGGTCGCTGTCATCCGCGATGCCCAGAACCGGAACGTCTGGGATTTGGCGCGCGAGATCGTCCGCCTCGCCGACGCCGCGCGCTCGGGCAAGGCGACCCGCGAAGAGCTCAGTGGCTCCAGCATCACCTTGTCATCGCTCGGCCCCATGGGCGGCATCACTTCGACTCCGGTTATCAACCGGCCCGAAGTCGCGATCATCGCGGTCAACAAGGTTGAAGAGAAGATCGTGCCGATCGACAGCGAGATCGAGATCCGCAAGCGCATGAACCTGTCGCTGAGCTGCGATCACCGCGTGGTCGATGGTTGGGATGCTGCCAGCTTCATGCAGGCGCTCAAGGGCTATATCGAAAATCCGCTGCGGCTGCTCTCGGCCTAGCCGCCGCTCGCCGAGCCTGAGCCGCCCTCCGTCGAAGGCAATCTCATTTCACGCGCAGTTCACCTTGCGATAATATATCATAGGCTTTAGGCGGCTCCCGAACCTCACAGGTCGAGTCCCCCCGTGAAAATCAGATATTCCCTTCTGGCGGCTGTCGCCGCCATCGTCCCTTTTGCTCCCGCGGCCGCCCAGGACGCCGGACAAGCGACCGCTGGCGTCTCCGACGCGAGCGGCTCGGGCACGGCCGCAACCGATCCGCCGACGCCTGGCGATGCCGCTGCCGCGCACCCGGACGAGGACCAAGCAATCGTCGTGACGGGCGTCCGGCGTCAGGCTGGCGACGTGCTCGGGAACGTCTCCGTGCTCGACGAGCAGGAACTGTCACATGACATGAAGCCGAGCCTCGGCGACACCCTTTCCGACCTGCCCGGCGTCAGCTCGACCAGTTTTGGTCCGAGCGCGTCGCGGCCGATCCTGCGCGGCGAGCAGGGCGACCGCGCGCCCGTCCTGATCGACGGCATCAGCAGCCTCGACCTGTCGTCGTCCGACCCAGACCATGCGGTTACGATCAACCCCATCACTGCCGAGCGAATCGAAGTGCTGCGCGGCCCCGCCGCCCTTCTCTACTCGTCCTCGCCCATCGCCGGCGTCGTCAACGTCATCGACGACCGCATCCCGCGCCGCGTTCCAGACGGCATTAAAGCCAACGCGCTGCTCAATTTCGGCTCAGCGGCAAACGAGCGGTCGGGCAATCTCGGCCTTGACGTGCCGCTCGGCGGGCATTTCGTCGCCCATGTCGACGGCTCCTATTCCAAATACGACGACCTCCACGTCGGCGGTTACCTCCTGTCGAAGGATCTCCGCGAAGAGGCCGAGGCCAGCTCTGATCCCGAAATCCAGGAGCTTGCCGACCTCAAGGGCAAGCTGCCGAACACGGCCGGCCGCACCGACGACATTGCCGGTGGCGTCGCCTACGTCGACGGCGACCTCAACATCGGCTTCTCTTACGGTCACCACGATTCCAAGTACGGCGTGCCGATCCGCTTCTCGCTCGATCCAGACGTCGAGCCCGAAGTGCCGACGATCGATGCGCACCAGGACCGCGGTGATCTTCGCGCCAACATTCCCGTTGGCGGCCTTTTCAAGGCATTCGAGTTCCGCGGCGGCATTTCGAAATACCGTCACGCCGAGATCGAAGAGGATGGCGCGGTCGGCTCGCGCTTCTTCTCTAACGGCGGCGAAACCCGCGCCCAGCTGGTCCAGAACGAGCGCGGCGGCTGGGGCGGCACGACCGGCTTCGACTATCTGAGCCAGGACGCGCGGATCAAAGGCGAGGAGAAATACCTTCCCGACAGCCGCAAGCAGAATCTCGGTGTGTTCACGCTGCAGACCGTCGAGCACGGACCGATCCGCTTCGAGGGCGGCCTGCGCGTCGACCTCGCCAAGATGCGCGCCGACGAGGACGAGACCATTGCCGAGATCGGCGAGGAACTTGAAGCAGAGGATATGGAGGATATTCCGGAGACCGGCCAGTTGCCCATCTCCCGCAATTTCACCGCCATCTCCGCGTCGCTCGGCGCCAACTACAACCTCGGCAATGACTGGCGGGTAGGCCTGTCGCTGTCACATAGCGAGCGAGCGCCCTCGATCGACGAGATGTTCTCGCTCGGGCCGCATGGCGGCAGCCAGCAATTCCTGATCGGCAATCCCGAGCTTGGGCTTGAGAAAAGCAATGGCGGCGAACTCAGCGTCCATCACACGACCGGGCCGATCCACATCCAGGGCAGCCTCTTCTACAGCCGCTTCTCGAACTTCATCTATCAGGCGCCGACCGGCGAGATCGAAGGCGAAGGTGAGCATGGCCTTCCGGTCTACGAATATCGCGAAGGCAAGGCCGACTATTACGGCTTCGAGGTCGAGAGCGACGTGAAGTTCGGCAAGGCGCTAGGCATCGCCTGGGGTGGTGAGCTCGTTGCGGACGCGATCCGCGCCAAGATCAAGAATTTCGGCAATGCGCCGGCGATTCCGCCTTTCCGAGTACTGGGCGGGCTGACCGGCTCACGCGGTCAGTTCGATGGCAGGCTCGAAATCGAGCGCGTGTCGCGCCAGAACAAGACGGCTCCTAACGAGACGTCGACGCCGGGCTACACGATGGTCAACGCCTCGCTCGATTGGCATCCGTTCGCGGCCAACCCCGAACTGACGCTATCGCTGCAGGGCAACAATCTGTTCGACGTCGACGCCCGGCGCCATGCCAGCGCGCTGAAGGATTACGCGCCGCTCGCCGGCCGCGACATTCGTGTCAGCGCGCGGGTCTCATTCTAGCCATCAGAAGCTGACGAACGCGGCCGCCACGATCGCGTGACGGTCGCTGGCGTCGGCATTGCTGCCGACATAAGTCAGGCAGAGCCTGGCCGGCTTGAGCTCGACCTCGCCGCCGACACTCCAGTCCCACTTGCCGCCATGCTCGACCTCGTCGAACCAGCCGCGTTCGTAGCCTACGCTTGCGGTCAGGCTGACGGGAGATTTGGGGATCTCGTAGCTGCCTTCGGCCGACACATAAGTGTTGGAGCGCGTGCTCCCTTGCGACGGTACGTAGCTCATTTCCACCTTGGCCGTCGCCGGTCCGCGGGTGAATGTCGCCGTTCCCGTCAGCTCGACATAGTTCGGGTCGCTGCTAGACGGATAGGTGTACCAGTTGGCGGAAACGTCGAGGCTGAGATGATCCGAAACCTCGGCATCGTAACCGCCGATGAAGTCCACCTCCGAGTCCGAACCGTGCCCGAGCGTAGACGCCCAGACCTCAGCATAAAGTCCGGAGGAATGTTCCGCCGTCACCGAAGCCTGAAGCGCCGGGTGCCCGCGCGACAAAGTCAGGCCGCGGAAGCGGTAGTCGCTGACGATGCCGGCGTCGGCGGACCAGTCGGTCGTTGCTGCCGCCGAGGATGCCCAGAGCAGTGCCGGCAGCGCAATCATTAGGGCGCGCATCGGTTAGGCCGCTGAAGAAAACCGCTCGTCGGCGAGCAGCGCCGCGATCTCGTTCTCCGGCACCGCCGGCGAGAAATAATGGCCCTGCATTTCCTTGCAGCCGGCGGCTTCGAGGAACGTGCATTGCTCGGCGGTCTCGACACCTTCCGCTGCGACCGTCAGGCCCATTGTCCAGCCGAGCGCCAGGACCGCGCTGACGATCGTCGCGGACTCGGGCTCTTCACAGACGTGATCGACGAAGCTGCCGTCGATCTTGATCTTGTCGACCTGGAAACGCCGCAAGTAGCTGAGCGAGGAATATCCGGTCCCGAAATCGTCGAGGACGATCTTGAAGCCGGTCTCACGAAGCGTCGCCAGGATCGCGCTGACGGTATCATCGTCGTCGAGCAGGACGCGCTCCGTCACTTCGAGCTGGATCGCGTGCGGGTCTGCGCCCGTCTCGGCGACGATTTGCGTCAGGCGCTCGACAAAGTCAGCGGACCTGAATTGGACCGGTGACAAGTTGACGGCGACAAAGAGGTCAGGCCAGCGGCGCGAGGCGACGCATGCTTCCCGCAACACCCATTCGCCCAACGGTACGATGAGGCCCGTTTCTTCCGCCACCGGGATGAACTCGCTGGGCGCAATCGGTCCGCGCGTCGGATGATCCCAGCGCAGCAGGGCCTCGAGGCCGGCGACACTGCCGTCGCAGCTGACTTGCGGCTGGTAGTGCAGGCAAAGGCCGTCAGCCGTCGCCACTGCCTCACGCAGCTCGTCTTCGATCGTCCGCCGACGGCGGACATTCTCGTCCATCTCGGGGCTGAAGAAATGATAGGTGTTCCGCCCGGCGTCCTTGGCGCTGTACAAAGCGATGTCGGCCTTGCGGACGAGATCAAGGCTGCCGGGCACCGCGTCCTGCGAGATCGCAACGCCGATGCTGACGCCAACATGGACTTGCGCGCCCATGATTCCGAAGGGCCGCCGAACCTCGTCAAGGATGCGCGTCGCCAGGGTCCGCACATCGGCGACTGCGGCGCCCTCGACGAGGATCGCAAACTCGTCTCCGCCCAACCGGGCCACGGTGTCGCTCCCGCGAAGCAGCGCTGTGAGGCGGTCGCCGAACTGGCGGATCAGCTCATCGCCGGCCGGGTGGCCCAGCGTGTCGTTGACGTTCTTGAACCGGTCGAGGTCGAGCATCAGCACGGCGACGCTGGCCTTGCGGCGGCTTAGCGCCACCTGCAGCCGGTCCTCGAACAAGGCGCGGTTGGGGAGTCCGGTCAGGCTGTCATGGAAGGCAAGATGCTGTGCTTCCGCCTTGCTCGCCTCCAGTTCGCCTCGGCTTCGTCCGTTCCGCCAAAGCAGCAGGCTGAGCAGCGCGCCAATCAGGAGCAAGGCCGCAAGCAGCACGGGCACCATTTGAAGTTCGACCTGCCGCCCTGGCTCGAACGCCCTCCAGGTCACATAGCCATTGCGGCCGTCGCCATTGCCAAGTGCGACGAAAGGACCGATCGGCTTGGCTTTGCTAAAGCGCGGCGTGTCGACGACGTAGACCCTGGAGATTTCGTCGAGAAAACTTCCGTCGAGAAAGCGGACGGCGACGTGCAGATATTCCGAGCCTGCGGCCTGCGGAACGTCCGACGTCTCGGAGAGGATCGGCTTCAGGCTGACGAGCGCGGGGCGCCCACTGATGAACGCGATCCTCCAAGCGCCGACCGTCTGACCTTGGCCGGGAGTCGACGTGAGGCGTGAAACTTGCAGCCGCTGGCGGAGTTTGGCCGCGAGCTCCAGCGAAGGATGCGCAACCCGCGCGAAGGTCGCGGGGGCTACGCGATGCCCATCTCGCATCGCGTAGATCGGTCGGTTTTCCGGATCGAGAAGATAGGTCTCGTCGATCTTGTAGTAAGTGTGGAACCAGACCCCGAGATTATTGTCGATCCATCCCAGATCGAGCGGCCGCTGGCGGGTGCGGAGGACGGCGTCATCCCAAAAAGTCGACGCTTCCTGGTCGACCGTTACCTCGTTGAGTCCCTCCTCGATCCCGACCTTCACTCGCTGGGTCTGGCGCGTCAGCGCGAGCTCGTCGGTCCGGCTCGTTGAGAATTGCAGGACGGCGCCAACGATCGCGGCCAGAACCACAAGAGTAAGTGCCGTCGGCAGCGCTACAGCGCGAATGAATGGGTTGCCCCGCCCCGACCTGTTCAACTGCCCACCCCTCAGGAAGGCAGTCATGTACCTTCCCGGGGGTTATGAGGTTCTTAACCAGACCGGAAGAAATCGATCCGATTCGGTGTTATTTTCGCCTACTTCTTGCCGAGCTCGCGCCAGCTCTTTTCGTGAACTTCGACGCCGTGCTGCTTCGCGGCGCTTTTGATACGCGTCCACGCCTCGTCACGTTCGTCGTCACTGACGCCTTCGACCTGGTCGAACCGCGCAATCGCGTTGCGAACGTGGCTCGCGTCGTTGAGCGGCTCCTTGCGCTGTTTCGGGAAAGCGAACTTGTCCTCGTCGATGCGATCGCGCTGGGCTTCACTGAGCTCTGACATGCTGAGTTCCTTTCTCGGCCGTACAACGCTTGAGCTTCCCGGCTGTTCGGCAATACGCCCCCGCAAAGAGACGGTTTGCCGAATCCGATACTGCTGTCATCATGGTGCAACGTGGCTGGTCGATTGCGTCAGGCCACAAAGGGGGATTTATGTACAAGCGCGCTCTGCTCGCCGCCGCCAGCCTGACGGCATTGCTTTCCGCTTCTCCAGCCTTTGCCCAAACGGCTCCGGCTCAGCCGCCCGCCGACCAGAAAACCGCGGCCGGCGACCAACCCCTCGATCAGGACCAGCCGCAGCAGGCGATCGTCGTCACTGCCCAGCTGCGCGAACAGAAGCAGGTCGAGGTGCCGTTCGCCCTCACCGCTTACACCGGCAAGTTCCTCGACCAGCAAGGCATCAAGGAGTTCGAGGATCTCGCCCGATTTACGCCTGGCCTGTCGGTCCAGAACCAGTCTCCCAACAACCCGGCGATCAATATCCGCGGCATCACCACCGATTCCGGCGACGCCTTTTTCGAGCCGCGCGTGTCGATCTACCAGGACGGAGTCTCAATCTCGAAGCCGCGCGGCGCCTATGTCGAGTTGTTCGACGTCGACCGCGTCGAAGTCTCCAAGGGCCCGCAATCGACGCTCTACGGCCGGGGCGCGCTGATCGGCGCCATCAATATCGTCCAGGCAAAGGCCGACCCCAGCGACACCTACGGCATGGTCCGCGCCGAATATGGCAATTTCGATTACATGCTAGGCGAAGGGATGTTCAACGCGTCGCTCGGCGACAATGCGGCAGTGCGCGTCGCCGGCCGGATCAAGAAGCGCGACGGCTACGTGAACAACCTGCTTGGCGGCCACGACTTCCAGTCGATCGATACGGGCGCGGTGCGCGGCAGCGTCCGCATCAAGCCGAGCGAAAAGATCACCGCCGACATCATCGCCAACTATCAGAAGGACACGCCCACCGGCACCGCCTTTAAGTCGCTCGCCTTCCGCCCGACCGATCCCAACACCGGCGAAGTGCTCGACGGCACCGGAATCCGCGACGGCGCCGCGCTGGCCGCTGGTGCCGGGTTCGACGGCGGCCGCGATCTCGGCCTCAAGCGCACCGTGTGGGGCGTCACCGGCCTACTCAAGGCCGAGCTCAACGATGCCTTCACGCTCAATTCCGTCACCGCCTACCGCCGCTTCCATGCGCTTGAGGTACTCGACGCCGACGGCACGTCGCTCCCGGTCATCACCGCGGCCGACGACGCTCGCGGGAAGCAGTTCAGCCAGGAGCTGCGGCTAACCTGGGACAATGGCGGTCCGCTGACCGCGTTCGGCGGCGCCAGCTTCTTCCATGAAAGCGGCTCGGACCGCACCCCCGCCCAGTTCGACGAGCGCACCGTGCTCGCGCAGATCGCCGGCGCGCTCAACGGCGGCGGCTTCATCCCCGGCCGGCCGGCGAGCGACCCTGCTCCGATCTCGCTCCTCGCCAACCAGGCGTTCGATGCCTTGCTGCTGCAGGGTGTCGCGGGGGCGACCGGCTACGCGCTCAACCCCCTCGTTGCCGGCGGCATCGCTGCAAACCTCAAGGCCGCGCATCAGGAGGAGCAGACTAGCTTCTCTAAGACCGACGCCTTCGACCTGTTCGGCGACGTCACCTACAAAATCTCGCCGCAGTTCGAGGTCGGCGGCGGCATCCGCTGGACCCACGACGACAAATCTTCGGGCGTTCAGGCGCAGATCCAGAACGGCCGCTCGATCCTGGGCGGTTTCCTCGGCGCTCTGACGCTTCCCGACCCGCAACGTACGGCCTTACTGAACGCGCTCGCGGTCCCCGGCGCAGCCAACATTCCGCCATCGATCTTCTATCCCGTGCCTGTCTTCGGCCTGACCTTCCAGGCAACACCGGGCGACGCCCGCTTCACCCAGAAATTCAAGGATGACGGTTTCACCTGGCGCGCCTTGGCCCGCTACCAGCCGAACCCCGACAGCAGCATCTACGCGATTTACGCCCGCGGCCGCCGGCCCGAGGTCCTGTCAGCGCTCCCGCCCTCGGTTCCGGGGGGCAATGCCCGCTTCGAAACCGCTCCGTCGGAGAAGGTCGACAGCTTCGAAATCGGCGCCAAAACGTCGGTCATGGACCGCCGACTCTACCTCGACGGCGCGCTCTTCTATTACAAATACACGAACTTCCAGACGACCGAGCAGGTCGGGACGATCTTCGTGACGAGCAATGCCGGCAAGGCCGACAGTTACGGTCTGGAAGCGCAAGCCCGGTACCGCGCCGGCCGCGGCCTCAGCTTCTTCGCCAACTATGCGTTTAACCATGCCCGCTTCAAATCGGGCCTGTTCGACGGCAACCGCTTCCGCCTTTCACCCGACCACACCTTCTCGGTTGGCGGCACGTTGGCCAGTGACGTCCCCGGCGGCCGCCTCGATTTCACGCCGGCGCTGACCTACCAATCGAAGGTATTCTTCGACAACGACAATGACCGGCCGGACCTGCAGACGCTCGCGAACGGCAAGATCGTCGCCGACACCGTCCAGGACGAGTTCCAGAAGGGCTTCGCGCTAGTCAGCGCGCGGCTCGGCTACACCCTTCGCGGCGGCAATTTCCGCCTCGAAGGCTTCGTCGATAACGTCCTCAACAAGAAGTACATCAAGGACGCCGGCAACACCGGTGACGCGCTGGGGATGGCGACCTTCATTCCGGGCGAGCCGCGCACTTACGGCGTCCAGCTGACCGCGCGCTTCTAGCGATGTTCGAGCTCGATCGCCGGCGGCTGCTCCACCTCGGAATGTTCGGCGCGGGCGCGTTGGCCATCCCCGGAACGGCGCTGGCGATCAGCTCGGCTCGGGGCTTCACGCACGGCATTGCGAGCGGCGAGCCGTCGCAGAAGTCGGTTCTGCTGTGGACGCGGTTCGTCGGCAACGGCGAAACCAGGCTCACCGCCGAAGTTGCGGAAAGCGAGACCTTCGACCGCGTCATTGCGGACGGCGAGGCCATCGCTTCCGCCGCCTCCAATCATACCGCCAAGGTCGTCGTGTCGGACCTGCAGCCGGGACGCTGGTATTATTACCGCTTCCGCTCGCCGGACGGCACCAGTTCGCCGATCGGACGCACGCGCACGCTTCCCGACGGCCCGACGTCGCGCTTCGCGATGGGCGTCTTCTCATGCTCGAACATCGGCTTCGGCTGGTTCAACGCCTACGCGCACGCCGCCGCCCGTACCGACCTCGATGCCGTCGTCCATCTCGGGGACTATTATTACGAATATGCGCGCGGCGATTATCCAAGCCGTAAAGAGGCGGTTCCCGAACGCCTGATCACAGGCGGCGAATGCATCCACCTGACCGACTATCGCCTGCGTCACGCTGCCTATCGAGCCGACCGCGATCTGCAGCGGATGTTACGCAACTTCCCTTTGATCGCGATGTGGGACGACCACGAATCCGCTAACGATAGCTGGGAAGGCGGCGCGGAAAATCACCAGCCGAAGACCGAAGGCCTATGGGGCCCGCGCAAGGCTGCGGCGGTGAAGGCCTATCGCGAATGGATGCCGGTCGGCGACGAGACCTTTGCCGAATATCGCATCGGCGATCTCGCGACGATCTTCCGACCGGAAACGCGGCTGACCGCGCGGACACACCAGCTGTGGCTCGAGGGCGACGTCAAAGGAAAGCCGGATCAGGAAGCCCTGATGAAGGCTTTCCGCGATGGGCCGTGGCAGGACCAGGGACGAACCTTGATGGGCGCTGCTCAGGAGAAGCAACTCGCCGACGGGTTCAAAGGGTCCACCGCTTCGGGCGTGCGTTGGCAAGTGCTCGCTCAGGAAGTCGTGATGGGCCCGCTGATGCTTCCGCAAGAGGCCGCAAACTGGATCCCCGCCGATGCCGACGCTGCGACCCGCGAGTCTGTGCGCATCGGTCTCCTCGCCTCGTCGCTCGGCCTGCCCTTCAACTTCGACGACTGGAATGGCTATCCCGCGGCGCGGGCGCGCGTGCTCAAGTCGGCGCAGGAAGCCAATGCCAACCTCGTCGTGCTGTCGGGCGACAGCCATAATGCCTGGGCGATCGATCTTGCGAATGATGCATCACGAGCGGGCGTGGAGTTCGCGGGCCAGAGCGTGACCTCGCCGGGCTGGGAGACCGACGCTCTGCAAATCTCGCCGCGCGAAATCGAACGCGCGCTCATGGCTCGCAACAAGGATTTGCGGTGGGCGAACATGAATCGCCGCGGCTATTTCTCGCTGGAACTGACGCCCGACCGCGCGACGAGCGAATGGCAATTGCTGGACACGGTCCGCCAGCGCTCGACGGCCCTCGCCGGGACCCAGCGCATGTCGGTCGATCACGGCGCCAATAAGATAGCGTAGAGCCCCGGCGCCTCCAGGAGTGGATGGAAGCGCTCGGGGCTCTGGCCGCCCGGGAGGGGTCAGGCGGCGAGCTTGAACGTCTGGCCGAGCGCCGCTTCGATGGCGTTCGTGCGGTGCTCGGGACTGATGGCGAGGCCTTCCGCAACCACGAACTCGGGCTCGATTCCCATGAAGTTGAAGACACCGCGTAGGTACGTCTCGAGATGCTCGAGCGAGGCAGCGGGCGCGCCGTCGCTGTAAACGCCGCCACGAGCGATCGCGAAGATCACGCGCCGTCCGCCGACGAGGCCCTCAGGCCCGTTCTCGGTGTAGCGGAACGTCTTGCCCGCAATCATCAGGCGATCGATCCACGCCTTGAGCTGGCTTGGCAGCGAGAAATTGTACATCGGAGCACCGACGATGATCGTGTCGGCGGCGAAGAATTCGTCGAGCACGCTGCTGTCGGCGAACGCGTCGAGCGTCAGGTGCGGAAGCGGGTCCGCGGCGAGGTCGCGATACACGACCTCTTCGCCCCACTGGGCGCCCTTGACCTGGTCGACGATTGACCTCGAAAGAGTGCGGCTGGCGCTGTCTTCACCGTTGATGCTGCTGTCGATATGCAGGATGGTCACTATTGCCTCCTAAGTATTGTTTTGTAACTGAGGCATGCTAAATAACCACCATCGAATCGCCCGCAAGAACGCACTTTTTTGTGTCGGACGAACAAATTTGTGAGACAGTTACAGGCAGGGAACCGCCACATGAAAGACCCCAGTAACCCCGTTTGCAGGACCATCAGCACCTTGCTGTCGCGCATCGGCGACAAATGGACGGTGCTGGTCGTGCAGACCCTCGGCAGCGGATCGAAGCGCTTCAATGAGCTCCGCCGCGAGATCCCAAGTGTATCGCAGCGCATGCTGACGCTGACCCTTCGCAATCTCGAGCGCGACGGTCTGGTCAGCCGCACGGTCACCCCGACGATTCCGCCGCGGGTCGACTATGAGCTGACCAAGCTCGGCCAGTCCCTTCAGAAGCCGATCTGCGGCCTCGCCACCTGGGCGATGGACAATGTCGAGACAATCCACGCGGCACAGGCGCGATTCGACGAGGAACATGATCCGAAGGCCGAAGCTGCTTGAGCACTGTTCAGGCCGGGGGGAGGATCGAAAGCCTGCTCGCGCAGGCTGAGGATTACGCATCCCGGAATGACGTTCGCGCAGCCACCAGCTACTATCAGGCTGCACTCAAGGCGGCACAGCAGGGCGAGCCTGTCGATTTCGCCGTGCGGCCGCGGCTCGAAGCTGCAGTCGGTTACCTTCGGCAGAGCGCCGAGGCGTACACATCCGCGCTGAAGTCGATCGTATCGGATCGCACGGGCGACCGGTTCCGCCATGCGGTCGAGATCATGACCGGCGAGCGCCAGCTGTTCGCATCCGAGCCCAGCGTCTTCTATTTCCCCTATCTCGCCAACCGCCAGTTCTTCGAGCGCGACGAGTTCGACTGGGTGCCGGAACTCGAAGCCGAGACGCTCGCAATCAAAGCCGAGCTCACCGCGCTGCTGGCCGAGGGCGCCGACTTCCAGCCCTATGTCGAGGACGATGCCGACCGCCCACGACGCGAGTTCCACGGCCTCCACGGCGACGCGAGCTGGACAGCGCTATATCTCTGGCGTGACGGCAAGCCGGTCCCGGAAAACGCCTCACGCTGTCCGCGAACCATGGCCGCGCTCGACAAGGTGCCGATGACGCACATCGGCACGAAGACGCCCGCGGTACTGTTTTCGAAGCTGACCCCCGGCGCGCATATCCCGCCCCACCGCGGAATGCTCAACTGCCGGTTGATCGGGCATTTGCCGCTGATCGTGCCCGACGGCTGCTGGCTTCGTGTCGGCAACGAGACGCGCCGCTGGGAAGAAGGTAAGCTCCTGATCTTCGACGACAGCTTCGAACATGAAGCCAAGAACGACAGCGATCAGACGCGCATCGTCCTGCTGTTCGATATCTGGCGGCCCGAGCTAAACGACGGAGAGAAGGCGGGCATCTCCGACCTGTTCGACACCATTGACCGGTTCACGACTATTTCGGACGCCTGAGACAGCGGCTACAGCCGCCGGATGCTCAAACCAGTAGCCACCGACATCGAAGCCTTGAAGACTCTCGACGATCGCCTGCGCTGGCTGTCGGCGTGGACCATCCATAACGCCAATCACATCCGCGGGAATAATGACGGCCTGAAGGTAGGCGGGCACCAGGCGAGCTGCGCGTCGATGACCGCGATCATGGCCGCGCTCTATTTCCATGCGCTCGGCCCGAACGACCGCGTCGCGGTGAAGCCGCATGCCGGGCCGGTTTTGCATGCGATTCACTACCTTTTGGGCTCGCAGTCGCGCGAAATGCTCGAAAGTTTTCGCGGATTTGGTGGCGCGCAAAGCTACCCGAGTCGGACCAAGGACAAAATTCCGGTCGATTTCTCGACGGGCTCGGTCGGCCTCGGCGTCGCCATCACTCTCTTCTCCAGCCTCATCCAGGACTACCTCACCGCGCACGGCTGGATGGACGAGGCAGATCGCGGCCGCTTCGTCGCGCTCATCGGCGATGCCGAGCTCGACGAAGGCAATATCTACGAAGCCATCATCGAGGGCGCGAAGCACGACGTCCGCAACCTCTGGTGGATCATCGATTACAATCGCCAGAGCCTCGATGCGACCAGCGCCGACCGCATGTTCGAGCGGTTCGATGAGATCTTCCGAAGCTGTGGCTGGCGGGTCGTCGAATTGCGCTACGGCAAGAAATTGCAGGCGGCGCTCGACAAGAATTCGGCGCTCAAGAACTGGTTCGAACAGCTGTCGAACGCCGAACTCTCGGCGCTCCATTATCAAGGCGGCGCAGCGTGGCGAAAGCGGATCGAGGCCGAACTCGGCAGGAAGGCTGCGCCCTTCCTCAAGCAATATGACGATGACGTGCTGGCGCGGTTGTTCACCGACCTCGGCGGCCATTGCATGGAAAGCCTGACGCAGGCGTTCGACGGCGCGCAGGACGACAGCCCGACGCTGTTCATCGCCTGGACGATCAAGGGCTTCGGTCTGCCCTTCGCCGGCCACAAGGACAATCACGCGGGCCTGATGAACCCGACGCAGATGAATGCGTGGCGCGATGCGATGGGTGTTCGCGAAGGGCAGGAATGGGAGCTGCTTGAAAGCGTCGGCGACAATGCGCGCCCGGGCGTCGATGCCCTGCTCGAACGCACGCGCATCATGCGCGAAAAGCGCCCGCGGGACTTCGGCAATGTCGCGATCCCGGACATCCCCGTCCCCGCCGGCGACGAGCAATCGACTCAAGCCGCGTTCGGCCGGATTCTGCTCGATCTGTCCAAGGCCGGCGGCGATCTAGCCGACCGGATCATCACCACCTCACCGGACGTGACCGTTTCGACCAACCTCGGCGCCTGGGTGAATCAGCGCGGCCTGTTCCGCCGCAGCGAAACCACTGATATTTTCGCAAAAGAAAAAATTGCATCGGCACAAAAGTGGGGAGCAAACAACAACGGCCAGCATATCGAGCTGGGCATTGCAGAATCCAATCTTTTCCTGATGTTAGGCGCTGCCGGCCTGTCGGGAGACCACTTCTTCCGGCGCCTCTTTCCCATCGGCACTCTCTATGATCCCTTCATCGCCCGCGGCCTCGATAGCCTGAACTACGCCTGCTACCAGGACGCACGATTCCTCCTCGTCGCGACGCCGAGCGGCGTCACGCTCGGCCCCGAAGGCGGCGCTCACCAGTCAATCAACCCGCCGCTGATCGCGCTCGGCCAACCTGGCCTGCGACATTATGAGCCCGCCTATGCCGACGAGCTCGCGGCGATGATGGAGGAAGCCTTCCGTCTCATCGACGATCCGGCCGGTGAAAGCACTTACCTTCGCCTCTCCACCCGCAGCATTGCGCAGGTCGAGCGCACCGACGTCACTTGGCGCGAGGGCGCGCTGGCCGGCGGCTACTGGCTCCGCGAACCGGGATCCAACGCCGAGGCGGCGATCGTCGCTATGGGTGCGGTGATGCCGGAAGCGCTCGCGGCCTGGGAGGAACTCAGCCCGGACGTACCGGGTCTCGGGCTGCTCGCGGTCACCTCGCCCGATCTCCTCCATCGCGGGTGGACGGCGGCGCAGGCCGCGCGGTGGAAAGGCGAGCGCAAGCCCAGCCACGCCGAGCAATTGCTGTCCCGGCTGGCTCCGAGCGCAGGCCTCGTGACTCTCGCAGATGCCGCGCCGGCTTCTTTGTCATGGCTCGGCGGCGTGCTCGGCCAGCGGGTTGCGCCCCTCGGCGTGGAGAAGTTCGGGCAGACCGGCAATCTCGCCGACCTCTATGCGGCCTACCGGCTCGACGGCGACGCCATCACAGAGGCCGTTGCCGAGCTACTGTTGCCCGCCTAGGAGGCGGCATGGCCGGGCGTTTCTTCGACGAGTGGCAAGTTGGCGACAAAGTCGCCCACGCGATCACGCGCACGGTGACCGAGACGGACAACGTTCTGCTCACCACGCTGACCCATAATCCACAGCCTTTGCACCTCGACTATGAGGCGGCGGCGAAGACCGAATTCGGCAAGCCGCTGGTCAACAGCTGCTTCACCTTCAGTCTGATGGTCGGGGTCAGCGTCCACGACACGACGCTCGGAACGCTCGTCGCCAACCTCGGCTACGACAAGCTCACCTTCCCCAACCCGGTTTTCGCCGGCGACACGCTTCGCAGCGAAAGCGAGTGCGTCGCGGTGCGCGAGAGTAATTCGCGGCCGAATGCGGGCATCGTCACCTGGGCGCACCGCAGCTTCAACCAGCGCAATGAACTGGTGTGCGAGTGCACCCGCACCGCGCTCATCCAGAAGAAGCCATGAGCGAGCCGCGCAGCTGGCTGTTCGTGCCGGCGGACAGCGAAAAGAAGGTCGCCAAGGCGCTCGAGAGCGAAGCCGACGCGATCATCTTCGATCTCGAGGACAGCGTCGTGCCGGACCGGAAGAAAACGGCGCGCGCGATCCTGAAAGGCCTCGCCAAGCGGACGGGCGGCCCCCAATGGTGGGTCCGCGTCAATCTGCTCGGCACCAAGGCGCACAAAGACGACCTCGAAGTGCTGAAGGTCGCCGATATCCACGGCCTCGTCCTGCCCAAGGCGGAGAATGGCGGCGACGTCGCTCACCTCGCCCACCGCACCGGAAGCATCCCGATCCATGCGATCGTCACCGAGACGGCCGCGAGCCTGTTCAACCTGATGACCTATCGCGACCCGAACTCGCCGCTCGTTGCGATGAGCTGGGGCGCGGAGGATCTGTCGGCAGCACTCGGCGCGTCGTCGAAATATGACGCAAACGGAGAGCTCAGCTTCACCTATAAGATGGCTCGCTCACTGTGTCTCGCCGGCGCCGTCGCCGCCGGAGTCCAGCCGGTCGACGGTGTGTTCGCCGACTTCAAGGACGACAAAGGCCTGAAGGCCGAGTCCGAAGCCGCGCGCCGCGAAGGCTTCACCGGCAAGCTCGCCATTCACCCGGCCCAGGTGCCGATCATCAACGCCGCTTTCACACCGTCCGATGAGGACCTGCACCACGCCGAGGAAATTGTCGCCGCATTCGAGGCACATCCCGACGCTGGCGTGTTGTCCGTCGGCGGCAAAATGGTCGATCGCCCGCACTTAGTGCAGGCCAGGCGCGTACTCGAACGAGCACGATAAGGAGATCCCTCATGGCGACGACTGCTGAGCCCCAACCGACCCTTTCGGAACAGGCGAGCGGACCAACACTCGCCAAGGGCTGGGGAACCGATGCTCCCGACCAGCCGCTCCGTCCGATGGACTTCGAGCGCCGCGCGCTTCGTCCCGACGATGTCGCGATCAAGATTACCTACGCCGGTATCTGCCACAGCGACCTTCACACCTGCCGCAACGACTGGGAAGGCACGATCTACCCATGCATCCCGGGCCACGAGATCGTCGGCACGGTGACCGCGATCGGCAACGAGGTCACTCGGCATCGCGTCGGCGATACGGTCGCGGTGGGTTGCATGGTCGACAGCTGCATGGAGTGCGACCAATGCCTCGCCGGCTGGGAGGTGTTTTGCCGCAAGGGCTGCGTCCAGACTTACAACAGCGCCGACTATCACGATCACACGATCTCGAAGGGCGGCTACACCGACCACATCGTCGTCCGCGATCACTTCGTCCTGAAGGTGCCGGACGGAATGGACACCAGCCGTGTCGCGCCTCTGCTTTGCGCGGGCATCACCACCTACTCGCCGCTTCGCCAATACAATGTCGGGCCGACCAGCAAGGTCGCGGTCGTCGGCCTCGGCGGACTCGGTCACATGGGCGTGAAGCTCGCCGCGGCGATGGGCGCGCACGTCACTATGATCACGACCACGCCAAGCAAGGGCGAAGATGCGCGCAAGCTTGGCGCACATGACGTGATCATCTCGACCGACCCGGAACAGATGGCCGCGGCGGCGACGCGTTTCGACTTCATCCTCAATACCATCCCCGTCAGTCATGAGATTGACGGCTATCTCCAGCTGCTCGGGCGGTCGGGACGGATGGTGATCGTCGGCGCGCTAATGCAGATGCCGCCGTTCATCGGATCGAACCTCATCTGGTGGAACCGCGCGGTCGGCGGATCGGCGATTGGCGGCATTCCCGAGACTCAGGAAATGCTCGATTTCTGCGCGGCAGAGGGCATCTACCCTGACATCGAGTTCATCGAGATGAGCGAGGTCAACGACGCTTACGAACGGTTGTTGAAGAACGACGTCCGCTATCGCTTCGTGATCGACATGAGCAAGGGACTGTGAGCGAAGCCATCCACCCCGTCCCTCCCGGCTTCAATGCCCGCATCGGCCCGGCCGAACTGGCCGAGCTCAACCGTCGTGCCGACGCGGCCCCCGACGCCTTCTGGCTCGAACAGGCGAAGCGCCTGGCCTGGAACAAGGAGCCGACAAAGGCCGGCAACTGGTCGTTCGACGAGGATGATTTCGGCATCAAATGGTACGAGGACGGCGAACTGAACCTGTCGGTCAATTGCCTCGACCGGCATCTTGCCGAGCATGGCGACCGGACGGCGCTGATCTTCGAAGCCGATGAGCCAGGCCAGGGCGAAACCTGGACCTATCGCCAGCTCCATGAAGAGACATGCCGATTCGCGAACCTGCTGAAGCAGCGCGGGATCGAACGCGGCGACCGCGTCATGATCTACATGCCGATGATCCCCGAGGCGGCAGCGGCGATGCTCGCCTGCGCGCGCATCGGTGCGGTGCATTCGGTGGTGTTCGGCGGCTTCTCGCCAGAAAGCCTCGCCGGCCGCATCGCCGACTGCGATTCCTGCGCGGTGATTACTGCCGACGAAGGCGTCCGCGGCGGCAAGCACATCCCCTTGAAACTCAACGTCGACGACGCCTTGACCGAGCGAGACGTCCCCACCGTCATCGTCGTCACCCGCACCGGCGCCGATGTCCCGATGAAGGGCGGGCGTGATGTTCGCTACAGCGACGTTCGTGATGGCCTGTCGACGGACTGCGAGCCGGCGATCGTGAGCGCGGAAGACCCGCTGTTCATCCTCTACACCTCGGGTTCGACCGGAAAGCCCAAGGGCGTGGTGCACACCACCGGCGGATACGCAGTCTGGGCCGCGACGACCTTCGACTGGGTATTCGACTATCGGCCCGACGACATCTTCTGGTGCACGGCCGATATCGGCTGGATCACCGGCCACACCTACGTCGTCTACGGACCGCTGATGAACCGGGCGACGAGCGTGATGTTCGACGGCGTTCCCAATTATCCGAACTTCGGTCGGTTCTGGGAGACGATCGACCGCCTCGGAGTCACGATCTTCTACACCGCGCCGACTGCCATCCGCGCCATCGAGCGCGAGGGCGACGAGTGGGTGAAGAAATATTCGCGCACGTCGCTGCGCCTGCTCGGCACGGTTGGAGAGCCAATCAATCCCGATGCGTGGGACTGGTACTGGCGCGTCGTTGGCGACAAGCGTTGCCCGGTGGTCGACACCTGGTGGCAGACCGAGACCGGCGGAATCTTGATTTCCCCCCTCCCCGGCGCGGTCGACATGAAACCCGGAAGCGCGACGAAGCCGCTACCCGGTGTGAAGCCGCTTCTCGTCGACGCCAATCACCAAGTCCTCGACGGAGCAGCTAGCGGCAATCTGTGCATCGCCGCATCCTGGCCGGGACAGATGCGCACGGTCTGGGGCGACCACGGCCGCTTCTTCGAAACCTATTTCAAGACCTATCCCGGGCTCTACTTCACCGGCGACGGCTGCCGGCGCGACGAGGATGGCTATTACTGGATTACCGGCCGCGTCGACGACGTAATCAACGTGTCGGGCCATCGCATCGGCACGGCTGAGGTCGAGAGTTCGCTTGTGTCCCATCACCATGTGGCCGAGGCCGCCGTCGTCGGCTATCCGCACGACATCAAGGGCACCGCCATCTACGCTTTCGTCACGCTGAACGCCGGCGAGGAAGGCAATGATGAGCTCCGCAAGGAGCTGGTGAAGGAAGTGCGCCACGATATCGGCGCGCTGGCAGCGCCCGAGAAAATCCACTTCACGCCGGCGCTCCCCAAGACGCGGTCGGGCAAGATCATGCGCCGAATCCTGCGCAAGATTGCCGAAGGCCAGACATCGGGCTTCGGCGATACATCCACGTTAGCTGATCCGAGTGTCGTCGACGCACTGCTCGCCGGACGCCAATGACGTGAAGCTTTTGGTTGCGTCGATTGTCGTTGCGTTGGCGGGAATGGCCCCTGCGGCAACACCGCAGCTCGACATGGTGAGCTTCTTCACCGGCCGCACGCATTCCGACAATGTGATGAAGGTGGTCTTCCACCGATCAAGTAGCTTGGTCGTCGACAGCGTCGGCAAGTCGGACGGCAAGCAATTCGTGCTGATCGACACCGTGCACGAGCAGGGCAAGCCGCCGCGCATCCGCAAATGGGTAATGCACCCCGCGGGACCAGGGCATTTCACCGGGACGCTGAGCGACTCCGAAGGTCCAGTCGACATCAAAGTGTCGGGGTCTTCCGCGACGATCGGCTACGTCATGAATGGCGGGCTGAACGTGAACCAGCAGCTGCAGCTGTTGCCGGACGGAAAGACGATGTCGAACCACACCGTCGTGAGGAAGTTCGGCCTGAGATTCGGAAGCGTCGATGGCAAGATTCGCAAGCTGGACTGACTCCCCTCCTTGACAGGGCGGGGCCGGGGATGAGTTGAACGTCCCGACTAGCTTCCCTCTGACCCACCCCCAACCCCTCCCTTGCAGGGTGGGGAATCTCGGCTATCCCTCGCTTGAGGGGAGAGCCGCATGGCGAGCGTAGCCGAGTCACACCACCACACGCCCTGGTCGATGGCGCGAGTAATCATCGCCTCGTCCGCGGGGACGGCGTTCGAGTGGTACGACTTCTTCATTTTCGGAAGCCTCGCGCCGGTCATCTCCAAAGTGTTCTTTGCGGGGCTCGACCCGACTCCAGCGCTGATCGCGGCGCTCGCCTTGTTCGCAGTCGGCTTCGCGTTCCGGCCATTGGGCGCATTGATCTTCGGAGTCGTCGGCGATCGCATGGGCCGCAAGGGTGCGTTCCTGATCACGGTCACTATGATGGGCGGAGCAACCTTCCTGATCGGCCTGTTGCCGACCTACGCGCAGGCTGGCGCGCTTGGACCCATCCTGCTGATATTCCTTCGAATCCTGCAGGGCATTGCGCTCGGCGGCGAATATGGCGGAGCAGCGATCTACGTCGCCGAGCATGCGCCGAACAACAAGCGCGGGGCCTCGACCGGGTGGATCCAATCGTCCGCCTCGTTCGGGCTACTCGCAGCCCTGCTGGTGATCGTCGCGACGCGCACCAGCATCGGCGAAGACGCGTTTGGAAGCTGGGGCTGGCGGATCCCGTTCCTGGCTTCGTCGGTCCTGCTGGCCATCTCGGTGTGGATGCGCGCGAAGCTCGCCGAGAGCCCGCACTTCGCCAAGCTTCGCGAGGAGGGTGAGGTGACCAAGGCGCCGCTGCGCGAATCCTTTGGCAATCGCGAGAGCCTCAAGCGCGTCATGATTGCCTTCTTCGGCATCATGTGCGCGCAGGGGGCGGTCTGGTACTTCACCTTCTTTTACCTGCAGGTGTTCCTGGAAAAGTCGCTTGGGCTTCCGGGCCAGACCAAGGACCTGTTGCTGATCGTGATGACGGTCGTCAGCGCGCCGCTCTACGTTTACTTCGGCTGGCTCAGCGACCGTATTGGACGCAAGCCGGTAATGGTCGGCGGGATGGCACTTGCGCTGATCCTCTATTTTCCGGCCTCGCACTGGATTGCAGAGGCGGCGAACCCGGCTCTGGTCGCGGCGCAGAAGGCGACGCCCGTCGTCGTGCAGACCGATCCGGCAACCTGCTCGGTGCAGTTTGATCCGGTCGGTACGGCGAAGTTCGTCAGCGCGTGTGACATCGCCAAGTCGACGCTGGTGGCGAAGGGCATTTCCTTCAGGACGCGCGCGTCGGCGGATCGCCAGACGCAGGTTCTCGTCGGCAACAGCATTGTGCTGATTCAAGGTGGCGAAGGGCTGCCCGGACCCGACCTCAAGAAGCTGAAGGGCACGACCAGCGACGCGATCGGCGCGGCGTTGCAGTCCGCTGGCTATCCGAAGTCCGCCGATCCTTCGAAGTCGAACATGGGCTCGCTGAGCCTGATCCTGATCGCCTTCGTCGTCGCCTCAACCGCACTCTACGGCCCTCAGGCAGCGGCGCTGGTCGAGATGTTCCCGACGCGCGTTCGCTACACAGCGATGAGCCTGCCATACCATGTCGGTACCGGCTGGGTCGGCGGGTTCCTGCCTGTCACCAGCTTCGCGCTCGTGGCTGTCACCGGCAACATCTACAGCGGCCTGTGGTACTCGGTGGTGTTCACCGGAATTTCGGTGGTCGTGTCGCTGCTGTTTCTCAGGGAAACGGCGGGCAAGCCACTCGAAGAGGTCTAAAGCCTCACGGGCACCAGTGAATGTCGATCGGCTGATCGACTTCAGCGAGCACGCGGCCGATCGGCAGCTTCGAGCTCTGCCCGTCCGCGATCGCCTGCTCGAGCAGGTCCCGCTTCTCCTGCCCCGTGACCGTAATCAGAATCGTCCGCGCGGACAGGATCGAGGCTCGGGTCAGGGTGACGCGCGCGACCGGCGCTTCAGGGGGAAGCGGATCGGGCATCACTCCAATCGCTCGGCGCGCCTTCGGTGCATCCAGCGCGTCCTGCAGGTCCGGACCCGGGAAAATCGAGGCGGTATGGCCGTCATTGCCCATGCCAAGCCAGACGAGGTCGGGCGGCCACGGCAGGTCCTGCAATCGCGCATCGGCCGAATTGCCAGCGAGCTTATAGTCCTCGATGCCCGTGGCGATCGGGATCACGCGCGCACCGAGCGGAAGGAACGTCCGCGCCATCTCGCGCACGTTGGCAAGCTCGCTGTCCATAGGGACGAGGCGGTCGTCGGTCGGAATGATGGTGACCCGCTTCCACTGCTGCTTCTGAGCCGCTAGCTTGGGGAAGATCGCCGGGCCGGTCCGGCCACCGGGAACTGCGATCAGCGACGCATTGCGCGCGTCGACCGCACTCTCAATTATGAACCCGACGTCGCCCGCAACTGCGTCCGCAAGCTCGTCCAGGGAATCATAGTCCCACCATTCCGCTTCGATCATGTGATTCTCTTTTGTGGTTATCGCGGCGGTCGTTGCGCGTATCCGAACCATCCTGCAACCGCTTGTCCGCTTCGATTGAGCGCAGGACGGAACCGAAGCCGGTCGTGGGCGATGTTGCACATCGCATTGTCGATCGCCGGATTGCCCGTCCCGCGGAGCACGTTGCACTCGCTGACATAGCCCTGCGGACTGACGCGGATGCGCAGGAAAACAGGCACTCCACGCGGCCATTGATCGATGAGGTCGCGGGGGATGTCGCGGCCGGTCAGTACGGGCGAGGCGAGATGAGGAGGCTCGGCGACGCCACCATCTCCGCCCCCGCCCGGCCCGTTTCCGCCATTGCCGCTGCCCGCGCCGTTGCCGATGCCACCGGCTCCAGTGCCAGTACCGGCGACATTGGATGCGCCCTGTGTTGGCGCGGGGCCCTGACGCGGCGTCTCGCTAACGACGACAGGATTCGGCTTCTGCGGCTGGACCTTTGGCGTCGGCGCCTTGATCTCGGTCGCCTGGTTCTTGATGTTCTTGGGACCTGACCCGCCTTCCTTTTCCTTCGGCGTCGCCCGCGGTTGAGTTGCAGGAGGAGGAGGAGGAGGAGGGGCCTGCGCGATATCGAACATGCGCAGCACTTCCTCCTGCCCCGGCAGCGGCATCTTTCCCGACAGGTTCAGGAAAGCGATCAGCAATGCAGCGTGGATCGCGACGACGCCGAAAAGCGCGCCACTCTTGTCGCGATTATTGAGGTCCGGCCGGTACATGACGCGACCGTAACGCTAGTGCGCCACTGCCAGTTGCTCATAATACTCGAGCGCCGGCGCGGGGGGATAAGCGCCGACGCTCGTACGCGGGCAACTGCGCCTATGCTTTACTAACGGCCGGTGCTGGGCCTCCGCCCTCCACCATGACTGGCCTTCCCTCCCTTACTTGCGATTTCCCGCTGCTTCGCCGGGTCCATGGCTGCAAAGCCACGCTTCGACCCTCCGCTCTTCGTAGACATGCTTTTCTCCCTGCATATTGCTGTGAACAGCCGGGCCCGAAACGCATGATTCCGGCGGCAGTTCATAATGCTGATGTGGATTAGAAAACGGCTGTTTTCTCGGATTAACCCGCCATTTCGATGAAATGAGCCGAACCACTGTGACGCTGCATCCCTTGCAGCGGCTGTGCCAGATCCGTCGGTGCGATGGGTTTGCGAGACGGATCGCCGATGATCGAGGAAACGGCACATTGGGAAGGAAATCATGCTCGGGCTCCAACGCTGTGCAACCGAGCAAGTGCCGGCGCTTATGCCGGGTCTCGAAAATGGGTTCAGGCCGCTAACGAAGCCGCAGCCCTATCCACAATGTCCGGGGGGTTGCGCGTTCGACCGAGCCGTCGCCGTTGATGCCCGCCATGACGAGGGAATTCATCAGATTCTCGCCGCGCGCGATAAGCTGGAGTCGCTTGGTCACAGGCCATGATGCGAACGCCTCGAGCGTCGTCGCACCCTTGAGGAGATCGCTGTTCACATCGTCGTCGAATTGGGACCAACGCGACGGAGCACGATCGACGCTCCCTTCCCGCCCTTTTCCCAGCTCGCCGACAGCGAGCCTGAAAAGCGGGGCGTCTGGGCAGGCCGCAGCCCGTCGAGAAACCCCGCCGCGCCGAACGCATCCATTCGCGCATGGGCTATGCTCGCTCCCGCTCTGATGCTCCACGGACCATCGGTCCACTCCGCCGAGACGTCGATGCCGCGCACGCTGATGGCCCGGACGTTCTGCCGCTGGCTGTACGTACCGGTGGCGCCAACGAATCCGACCCCTGGGAAAACACCGGGGCCATGCCCGAGCATAACGTTGGCGATCGCGTCTTTCAGGCGGTTAGCGTACGCCATCAGCGACAGGCTGATCGGACCATGCTGGTAGTCGATGCCTGCTTCCATCCCGGCAAGCCGTTCGGGATCGAGGTCGGGATTGGCAGCCGTCGCGTCGGCCCCAACCCGAAATGGGCGGAACAGCTCGTTTAGCGTCGGCATGCGCCAGCCGAGATAGGCGGCCGAGCGTAAGCTAACGCCACCCGCGAGCGGTGCCCGGACCCCGGCGCGAGCCGTTGGCAACCAGCCATCGCGTTCTTCATAGTGCTCGTCACGCAGGATGCTTCCATCCGCGATTGCGTTCTCGAACAGGTGCCCGTCAGCGATGCGCCAATGGTCGAGCCGCGCTCCAGCGGTGAGCGTGACCGCCGCGACATTTGCGCTGGCCTCGGTGAAAAGGCCGGTCGTCAAGCTCTCGCCTCCGGCCCGACGACGGCGCGTCGGTTCGCCGGCCACGTATGAGAAAAGTTCGCGTGACTCCCCATCGGTGCGCCGGGCATCTGCGCCGATGCGAAGCTCCAGTCCGCGCGGCATCGGCGGTCGCACTTCAACGCTACCGCCGATCCCATGCGACGGCACCGAATCCTGCAGCGACACGCGGCTCGCCACGACGCGGCCGGGGCTGACGCC
>Ga0207706_10000182_pt1 | contig 70053 bp, 51 predicted proteins | sample KBSC53metaG_FD_184318 | JGI IMG/M metagenome (GOLD analysis project Ga0207706, IMG submission 184318) | Corn rhizosphere microbial communities from Kellogg Biological Station, Michigan, USA - KBS C5-3 metaG (SPAdes) (version 2) | ecosystem: Host-associated > Plants > Roots > Rhizosphere > Soil ... | reverse complement strand
CGGTCGCTCGACCCGAACGTCGAGAACCCGTCGTTGCGGATCGTCGCCGTGACGTAGAGCTGGCGCCAGAACTCCTGCTGAGCCTGAGCGAAAAAGGACTGCCCGCGGACTAGCACCGTCGAATCATCCGCGGTGCGAGTCGTGGTGTTGACCAGCGCGAACGGCTGCGGCGCGATGAGGTCCTGGCCGACGGTGAGGTTCTGCCGGTAGTTCCGGCTGCTGAGATTGCCGCCTAACACGAGCCGCGACTCGAAGTCCTGCCAGAACGAGTGCGTGAACGTCGCCGTCAGGTTGTTGTCGAGCTGGTAGTTGACGAGGTTCGCCTTGATCACCTGACCAGTGGGGAAACTGGAGCTCGTCTTTGGCAGCGTCTCCAGACGCTCGTCGTTGACGTAGTCCGCGCCAACCGTTAGGCGAACGTTGACCCACTCCTTCGGGTCGTAGGAGATCCCGAGGTTGCCGAACGCGCGCCCGAGATTCTGGGTGTTGTCCTGGTCCTTGATCGCAAACAGCGGATTGTCGTAGCCGCGGGAATCGTTGATCGAGCCGCTGGACGGTTCCGGGAACCGATACGACCGATGGAGTCCCGTGGTCGGGTCGAGGTAGTTGAAGTTGTCGAACTCCGGCGGCGTCCTCCAGCTGCCGAGCGACACGCCCGAGACGTTCGAGCCCTTCTGCACGAACTGGCCGCGGTCATCCACGTACGCGATGTTGCCGTCCAGACGGAATCCGCCAGGGAGGGTCTGCGCCGCCTTCAGGCGCACCGAGTAGCGATCGTACGTGTCGTTGTTCCCAACGACGGTCCCGTTCTGGTTGCTCGCGCCGCCCGACAGATAAAAGGTCGTACGATCGCTGCCGCCCGATACCGACAGCGAGTTGTCGTAGGTCTGCCCGTTCTCGAACAGATCCGTGGCGTGATTCCACGTCGGCGTTCCCGAGGCGAGCTTCGGTCCCCACGACGTGCTGGTGAGTGAGCAGTCGGGTTCCGCGCACGTAACGCCCTCGCCACCGGTGCCCTGCCCGTACGCACGCTGGAGCGGCACGGAGTGGGTGAGCTGATCGAGACGCGTGGTCGACCGGAACGAGAAGTTGACGCCGCCGGTCGGTTTTCCACTCTTGGTCGTGATCAGCACGACGCCTTGCCCTGCGCGCGCACCATAGATGGCGGCGGCAGCGCCGGACTTCAGAATCTCGACGCTCGCGATGTCCGCAGGATTGATGTCAGCCGCACGATTCGGGACGTCAGTGCTTCCAGTCGGGCCACTCGTCGAGATCGTCTGGTTGTCGATGGGCGAGCCATCGACGACGAATAGCGGTTGACCCGTTCCCTGGATGGTGTTGAGTCCGCGAATGCGGATCGATGACGACGACCCGGGCGATCCCGACTGCGACGTAACGACGACGCCGGGCGCCTTCGCCGCGAGCGCGTTGACGACGTTCGTCTCGTTCGAGCGCTGGATCGCCGCCGAGTCCACCGGTGTTCGCACCGTCCCAATACGCTCGGCCTGTGTTGCCGTGCCTGCTCCCGTCACGACCACTTCACCGAGCTGCAGCGGATTCGCCGCGAGCGAGAAGTCGTGCGTGATGGTGGTCCCGGGCGTCAGCGTGACCTGAAACTGCACCGGTCGGTAGCCGAGCCGCCGCGCTTCGAGCGTGGCCGCCTGTCCCGAGGCGCGCGCGGCGGGTACGACGAACGAGTACTTCCCTGCGTCGTCGGTCATGGCGCCCAGCCCCAGTCCGACGAGCGCCACTGATGCGCCCGGCATCGGTTGGTTCGTCTCGTTGACGACGGTCCCGGAAACGGTGATGGGTTGTTGTGCTCGCGCTAGCTGTGGCCACGCGACCGAGGCAGCGAGCACCAGAGTCGTGAGTCGACAATGCATCCGTGTCATGCGTCCTCCGCGCTAAAGCGGTAGGGTGATCGCATGACCGCCGTCCCCATGACGGCGGTCGCCGTTGGGACGACATCAATGCTTCGCCTTGAACTGCGGGCGTGCTGCTACTGCGACTCCAGAGTACGTCTCAGCGAGCTACACCAACCAGTGGCGGGCCACGACTCGTCCCGACGTCTCGCCGCCGACAGTCGTCATCGCTGCAAAGGGAGCGTGAGCGGTATCGGAGGCGAGTTAGGGGGCGGATCGCAAATCGCGTGCACTCCAGTTGACAGAGAGAGGAAAACCATGTCGGGTTGCGACGATTGGGGGGACGAGACGAACTCGTTTTTTGTGACGAGCCGATACGTTTGGGAAGCCAATTCGACGGACGGAGCGCCCGCTGACCAAAACGGCACCGTGCCTAACGAGTCACTTTGAGCCGTTCGACCTCGACCGTGGACAGTGTCCGCAGGTTCATGGTAGGCGCGCGTTTTGGGCCGGCCATGATGCCACGCAATATTCCGAAAAGGGGAAACGGAAACGGCCGGAAACTACTGATCGGGCGGATCGCTCCGAGGACGGGACGATTCCATTCGCAACGAGCCTGATTTGAGAGGGGAATAGCCTCGGGCCCGCTGATACCTCCCGAAGCTGTTCCCAAGAAATCACGGCTCGTGGCGAGTGGAGTTTTCCTGTCACGCGGAGCGATCCGCAAAATCCATTGTTTCCGGCCGTTTCCGTTTCCCCTTTGTTTTGGATGCTCGACCAGAGCGTGAGCTCTTGACTTGCGGCGCCACGAGGTGCACTGTTTACTTAACACTGTTAAGTAGAACCTCGAAGCCACCTGCCTCATGGGTCCCAAAGAACGCCGCACCCGCGAACGCGAAGAGACCCGATCCAGAATCCTGGACGCGGCTCGCGAGATGTTCGTACAGGACGGCGTCGAGGCGGTCACGATGCGCGAGATCGCCAAGCGCATCGAGTACACGCCCACGGCGATCTACCACCACTTCCGGGACAAACAGGCGCTGATCGAGGAGCTCTGCCTCATCGACTTCCGCGGTCTGGCGCAGGCTTTTCAGAAGATCGGGCGCATCGAGGATCCGATAGAACGGGTGCGGCGAATTGGGCTCGTGTACATGGACTACGCGCTCGAACACCCGAGCCACTACCGGTTCATGTTCATGACTCCCAAGCCGTTACTTCCAGCGAGCTCCTTCGGGATCAGTGACGGCGAGCCTGACACCCACGCCTACGGTGTGCTGCGGTCCACGGTCGCCGAAGGCATCGCACAAGGGCGCTTTCGGCCCGAGTTCACCGACGCTGACGAGCTCGCCCAGGTCCTCTGGTCAGGCGTGCACGGCATCGTGTCGCTGCAGATCGTGAAGGGAGGAAAGGGAGAACACATCGCCTGGTGCGACCCACGTGAGACCGGGCGAGCCATGCTCGACGTGCTCATGCGCGGCACCCTTCGCACGCCCACCAAAGGCTGACTTTCTCGACCATGCCCTATGGGCGTTTTCTGTCGCCATCGACTTAACACTGTTCAGTTACGTAACCAAGTAAGAATAGCGTTTCAAGAATACCTGTCGAGCAGAACGCAGCCGCTTTCGGAGGTCACATGCAGTTCCGTCTCAGCCTAACGACTTCGATCCTCCTGCAGGCATTCGTCCTTGGGACGACGCCGACCATCACGGCCGCCCAATCGCCGCTCACCAACCCCGTCGACGTCTACATACGGCAGGCGCTGCGCGCCAATCTCTCGCTCGCCCAGACACAGCTCGACGAAGACCGCGCAGACGCCGCGGTGCGCGAAGCACGAGCGCTCCGCCTCCCCTCCCTCGCCTTCAGCACGCGCCGCACCCGCACCGACGGCGGCCTCGATCTCGGAACCCTCGTGAACCCGGCCTATCGAGCGCTCAATCAGCTCACGGGAACGAGCGCCTTCCCCACGAACGTTGGGCTGACGCTGCCGTTCGCCCAGGAAACACGAGTCCGGCTCGCACAGCCGATCTTCCAGCCCGCCATTGGCGCTGGCGTGCGCGCGGCGTCGGCCGAGCGAGACGCGCAATCCGCCGAAGTGCGCGCAGCCGCGCGCCGTCTGGCAGCCGAAGTCCAGACGAGCTACTGGGCAATCGCGAGCGCCACTCGCGTCGCGGAGCTCTTTCGCGCGACGCTGCCGCTCGTGGACGAAAACGTCCGCGTGAACGAACGGCTGCTCGCGAACGGAACCGTCACGCCGGAGGCGGTGCTGCGCTCGCGCGCGGAGCGGAGTGAAGTCGTCCAGCAACTGGCCGACGCCGAACAGCGAGCGTCGGCAGCGCTGCGGTCGTTCAATCTGCTGCTCGATCGTCCGCTCGACGCGTCCGTCGAGTTGCTGTCGGACTCGGCGCTCGCGCTGGTCGTCGACACTACCGCCAACCTAACGCTGGACGTTCTGCTGCAGCACGCGCGCGCCGCGCGCGACGAGCTTCGCGAAGCGGACTTTGGCATTGCCGCCGCGTCGGCGCAGGAGAAAGCAGCAACAGCCGCATTCCTGCCGACCGTCGCCGTCGCCCTCGACTACGGCGTCCAGGGCAACACGTACCGCTTCGACCGCGAGCACGACGCGCTCGCCGCGTCGGTCGTGGTGGAGTGGAATCTGTTCAACGGCGGTCGCGATGAGGCACGACGGCAGCAGGCGGCGATCGGCGAGAGTCGCGCGCGCGTCGCGCGCAAGGAGATCGAGCGCCGCATCGAGCTCGACGTCCGGCAGGCGTATGACGCGCTGCATGTCGCGCGCGCGGGAATCGGGACTGCGCGCGATCGGGTCGCCGCTGCGCGGCGGAGCTTCGAGCTCGTGACGCGACGCCACGCCGAAGGCATGGCATCGCAAATCGAGTTCATCGACGCGCGCACGGCGTACACGCGCGCGGAGCTGAACCTGATTCTGACGCGGCAGAGCTACGCCGTGCGCGCCGCGGAGCTCGAGCGCGCGGCTGCCTTACGAGTGATCGAGTGACCACCCTGGTCATCCCGAGCCGGCAGGCGAGGGATCGCAGGGTTCCTGGTAGAGGGCCCTCTTTCGGGACGACCGCGATCCCTCGCTACGCTCGGGATGACAAGAAACTTCGCAGGAGACTCCTATGACCCGCTCTTCAAGACTCCGGTTCGCAGCACTCGGCCTTGCAACGGTTGGCGCGGCGTGCGGCGGTGACGCCGACGCTCGAGGGCGCAACGTGCCCGCGACGACCACCGTCACAAACGCCATTGCCGTCCGCGTCGCGCCGATCACCGAGGATTCAGCCGCGCAGCCCGTCACCGCCACGGGCGTCATTGGGCTGCGTGATGAGATTGCGCTGTCCTTCAAGATCGGCGGCGTCGTGTCGCAGGTGCTGGCGCGCGAAGGTGAATCCGTTCCCGCCGGGCAACTGCTCGCGACGCTCGACCTCCGCGAGATCGACGCCCAGGTGGCAAAGGCGCAGAGCGCCGCCGCGAAAGCGGAACGTGACCTCGCGCGCGTCAGCCGCCTCCAGGCCGACAGCGTCGCCACTCGGCAGCAGCTCGAGGACGCGACGACGGCCGCCGAGGTCGCGCGCGCCGACCTTCAGACGGCGATGGTCAACCGGCAGTACGCGCGCATCGTCGCGCCGGCATCTGCCGTCGTGCTTCACCGGGCAGCCGAACCGGGCGAGCTCGTGAGCGTCGGATCACCGGTGCTCACGTTAGGCAGCCGATCGAGCGGTACCGTGGCGCGCGTCGCGCTGCCTGACCGTGACGTGGTTCGCGTACGGCTCGGCGACCCTGCCGTGGTTCGCGTCGACGCGAAGCCGGGTGAGGCGCTGTCGGGGCGCGTCCGGCAAATCGCGGCAGCATCCGATCCTCGCACCGGCACGTACGCGGTGGAGATCGCCATCGATCGCCCTGATGGTCTCTCGTCCGGCATGATCGGTCGCGTGGAGATCGTCGCCCATGGTGCCGAGCACCTCCGCACCGTGCCAATCGAGTCGCTGCTCGAAGCCGACGGTGACCGCGCGACACTCTTCGCACTCGGCCCCGACGGCAAGGCCAAACGCGTGTCGGTCGAAGTCGCATTCGTGCGCGGTGACCAGGCCGCCGTTCGTGGTGCGCTCCAGGGGATCGGTAGAGTCGTGACCGACGGTGCCGCGTACCTCGACGACGGCGTTCCAGTGAGGGTGACGCCATGAAGATCGCGGAGCTTTCAGTCAAGCACTACCAGTTCACAGTTCTGATCTTCGCCATGCTCGCCGTGCTCGGCCTGACGTCGTGGCTGTCGATCCCGCGCGGCGAGGACCCGACGTTCCCCGCGCCTAACTTCACGGTCATCGCCGTTTACCCCGGAGCGAACCCCACGGATCTCGAGCAGCTGGTCGTCGACAAAGTCGAGGAGCGGTTGAACACGCTCGAGCACCTCAAGGATATGAAGACGACGATCCGGGATGGACTGGCCGTCGTCCTCGTCGAGTTCGACGTGTCGGTGGACGCAGACCGCAAATACGACGAGGTCGTGCGGGAGATGAACGCGCTCCGGCCCGATCTTCCGACGGACCTCGCGCGCCTGACCGTTCGCAAAGGCGGGGCGGACAACGTCAACATCGCGCAGGTCGCGCTCGTATCGGAGCGAGCGCCATGGTTCGAGCTGCAGGATTTCGCCGAACGATTGGAGAAGCGGTTAGAAGCAGTGCCCGGCGTTCGAGGCGCCGAGACCTGGGGCTTCCCGGCACGCGAGGTCCAGGTGCAGCTCGACCTCGGACGGCTGTCGGAGCTTCAGCTGCCGGTCTCGCGCGTCCTCGGCGCCATCGGCAGCGAGGCGGCCAACATACCGGCGGGAAGTGTCGACGTCGGGCGCCGACGGTTCAATGTGAAGACGGACGGGACCTACGACGACATCGAGCAGGTGCGGAACACTGTCGTCGGCGGGACGCCTAGTGCCCTCGTTCGCCTTCGCGATGTTGCGGCGGTCACGTGGGGCTACGCGGACCCGACCCACGTCGCTCGATTGAACGGTCGGCGGGCGGTGTGGGTAACGGCCACGCAGCAGGACGGGCAGAACATTCAGCGTGTGCGCGATCGCATGTGGGCCACCATGGACGCCTTCGAGAAGACGCTGCCGCCCGGCGTCACGCTGCGCCGGTCATTCGATCAGGCGCAGAACGTCTCGGCTCGCCTGTCACGGCTCGGCGAGGACTTCGCGATTGCACTCGCGCTCGTCCTGGTGACGCTGTTGCCGTTAGGCGGGCGGGCATCGGCCATTGTGATGGTGTCGATCCCGCTGTCGCTTTCGATCGGCGTCGCTCTCCTGTACGCGACGGGATTCAGCGTCAATCAGCTGTCGATCGTCGGCGCGGTCATTGCGCTTGGCCTGCTCGTGGACGACTCGATCGTCGTGATCGAGAACATCGCCCGACACCTGCGGGAGGGGATGTCCAGGCGAGAGGCAGCGATACAGGCGACGCGCCAGATCGGCGTCGCCGTGTTGGGGAGCACGGCGACCCTCGTGTTCGCGTTCGCACCCCTCCTGTTCCTGCCCGGACTTCCGGGTCGCTACATCCGGTCGCTGCCGATCACGGTGATCTACACGATCATCGCATCGCTCTTCGTTTCGCTCACGATCGTCCCCTGGCTGGCGAGCCTCGCGCTCAAGGAGCGCGACACGACACACGGGAACGTGTTCCTGCGATGGTTCGAGCGCGCGATTCACGCGACGTATGCGCCGGTGCTCGACCGGGCGCTTGCCCGACCGATGGTGACGGTTGTCGTCGCTGTGGCGCTCGTCGTCGCGAGCGTCGCGCTCGTCCCTCGGGTCGGGTTCTCGCTCTTCCCGAAGGCCGGAACGCCGCGCTTCCTCGTCCACATCGAAACGCCGGAAGGGTCGAGCCTCGACGAAACCGACCGGGCGGCGCGATTCGTCGAGCGGGTGTTGGCGACAGACCCGAACGTGGAGACGGTGCTGACGAACGTCGGGCGCGACAACCCGATGATCTATTACAACGTCACGCCTCGGAACGAGAGCGCCACGGCGGCACAGCTGTTCGTGTTGATGAAGTCGTACGACGCGAAGCGGACACCGGTCGAGCTGGACTCCCTGCGTGCAAGGCTCGCCGAGTACGCGGGCGCGCGCATCGAGGTCAGGGAGTTCGAGAACGGACCACCCATCGATGCCCCGATCGCCATGCGCGTCACGGGCGAGAGCCTCGACACGCTGCGCGCGCTCGCGGAGCGTGTGGAGCGCACACTCGTTAGGGTTCCCGGGACGCAGTACGTCGTGAACCCCATGCGGGTGAACCGCACCGACCTGCATCTCGCGGTCGACCGGCAGAAGGCCGGGCTGCTCGGCGTATCGTCCGCGGAGCTCGACCGTACGCTGCGTCTCGGGATCGCGGGGCTGACCGCCGGCCAGCTGCGTGCGCCAAACGGCGATGACTACGACGTCGTCGTGCGGCTGCCGCGCGAGGGCCGGCCGACGCCGGAGGTGCTCGACCGGATCTATGTCGCGTCGCAGAATGGCGCGCAGGTGCCGCTCGGCCAGCTCGCGCGACTCGAGTTCCGCGCCTCGCCGCCGCTCATTCAGCACCACGACCGGGAGCGCTCGGTGACAGTGACGTCGCAGGTGCGGACGGGCTACAACACCGACCGGGTGACGAAGGCGGCGCTCGCACGGCTCGTCGGGCTCCAGTTGCCGGCTGGCTACCAGCTCGCTGCCGCCGGCGAGATCGAGAGTCGCCAGGACAGCTTTGGCGGGATCGGCAGCGCGGTCGTGATCGCGACGTTCATGATTCTGGCGATCCTGGTGCTGGAGTTCCGGACGTTCCGGAGCACGCTGATCGTGGCGTCGGTGATCCCGTTAGGCGTGGTCGGGGGAATCGTCGCGCTGTGGCTTACCGGGAACACGCTGTCGTTCACGGCGATGATCGGCTTCGTGGCGCTCGTGGGGATCGAGATCAAGACGTCGATCCTGCTGGTGGACTTCACCAATCAGCTGCGCGGGCAGGGTGTGCCGCTGCACGAGGCGATCAGGAAGGCGGGAGAGGTGCGGTTTCTCCCGATCGTGCTCACCACACTGACAGCGATCGGTGGACTTTTGCCGTTGGCGCTGCAGGGGACACCGCTTTACTCGCCACTGGCGTGGGTGATCATCGGCGGGCTGGTATCGAGCACCCTGCTCGCGCGCCTGGTGACGCCGGTGATGTATACGTTGTTGGCTCCATCGCCTGCGCCAACGCCGGAGCCAATGTTGGCTCCGGCGTTGGTGCAGGCGTGAAGACAGGCGTTCTTCCCGTTAGGCAGGCCAATGGGGACTGGGGACTGAACAGCCGGGACTCGGGACATCGGGACATCGGGACTCGGCCGGGAAGCCTTTAGCGCCGAGGAGACTTCCTCTACGGCAATAGCCTTCTGGCCGAGTCCCGAGTCCCGAGTCCCGGTTTTACTCCCACCATGCCGCCGCACGCGCGAGCGGGGTGCCGTGCAATCTCACGCGTGTGATCCATCCGGCCACGGTGTCGACGGTCTCCGGCACGGACTGCGTCGTCGTGTCCACGAGCTCCACTCGCCAGCGCGGATCCTCGTGCGTCCAGTGGCACCACCGGTCCCACGCGTAGTGCTCGCGGAAGGCGTCGCGGATCACGCGCTGTTCCCACCGGGGATCGATGGCGTGCATGCGATGCCACGCTGCCCAGCAGAGCATGTCCATCCCGAACGGCCAGCTCGGGTCCGGCTCGCGCCGTGCGATGCGGCGACTCCGTTCGTGGTCGTGACAATCCAGGAGGCACGCCGCGATGCCTGCAAGGTCGGGCGCGCGCGGAGACGCGAGTAGCTCGCCGAGTGGGGACGCGGCGAGCAGAAGGAGGTCGATACCCTGGGCTTCGAGGTCCAGTGCAGTGTCGACCCACCGTTCCATGTTGGCCATGCGAGTCTGTCCCGTCGTGGCCGGGATCTCGTTCTCGTGGTGGGCGCTGAGGGTGGTGAGGCGGGTGATCAACTGTCGCGCGACGGTCTTCTTGCCTGACGCGGCGGCGCCGCTGAGCAGGAATAACATACAACCCTCCGATGAAGGACGTTAGGCACGATCGGGCTGGCCGATCGAGGAGGCTGGTCGGGCTGGCCTAACGTCTTTTCTTCATCATCGGTTGGTTCTCACATCGGGGTCCTAACCGACCTACTGATCCGTCAACGCGAATGACCGAAGCGGCGTCCCGCCGGTTGCCGCATCCGCGATCACGATCGTCCGCCCATTGCCCGCGGCCACCGTCACGCTCAACGTCGAGTTCACCGCCGCCGGACGGTCGGCGGCCAGCGTCCCCGCCGGCACCGTCCGCACCGAATACGTCCCCGGCGCGAAGAGCGCGCCCGCAAAGATCACCGACGTCCCGAGATTCTCCGCCACCGGCGTCGCAGTCGTCAGGTCCGCATTCACAGGCGTGATGAACACGTCCACGGCACCCGCCGTGGGGCTCATGTTCATCACCTTGAGCTTCGCCTGCCCCGTCGTGATCGCGGGGTTGGTTTCGCCGACGATGACACTGGTCACCGTAGCACCCCCGGTTCCACCCGTCGCATACAGCGTGTAGTCCGTTGCGGCGGTCACCGTGATGGGAAGCGTCGCCACCACGACGCTCGTGTCCGCGGTCTTCTTCAACACCAGCGTCCTCGGCCCTTCGTAGATCGGCGCGAAGTTCGCGGTGGAGGGCGACGGCAGCGAGGCTGGTGTCGCCGCCGTGTACCCGAGGTTCACGCCGAACGGGACGTTCTCGAGAATCGCGTTCACCGGGTTCCGCGACGGATCCGTAATCAGGTTCACGAACCGGATGCGGCCCTGGCCGCTGGTTGGCTCGAGCGGACCCGGTGCGTCCTTCGTTCCGCAGGCACCCATCACGAGCGTTGCCACCGCGGCCAACGTTAGGCGCACCGAGCGAGATGTGCGAACGGTCGTCATCGAAACGGTCATGAGTGTGGGTCTCACTGGAAGCACCCGGCCGGGAACGTCGATGGCTCCGGCTGATCCGGGGGGACGTTCGGATTGGCGTTGCGATCACCAACGGCGTACGGCAGCCAGCAGCGCTGCCCGCTCGTCGGAATGTTCGGAGACGCCGTAGGGCCGATGATCGCGTTGCGACGCCGCGAATCCTCCCAGCGTAACCCCGTACCTAACAGCTCGTACTTCCGCTGCGTGTAGATCTCCGTCAGTAGCTGGTCCTTCGGGAGCTGCCCAACGAGGGGCGGCAGGCACGCCTTCGGATCATCGATGCCCCGCCCACCCGCGCAATCGGTCCGCACGGAGTCGAGCACCGCCTGCGCCGGCGCGAGCTGATCCTGATCCGCCAGCGCCTCGGCCTTGATGAGCAGCGCCTCGTCCGGGAAATAGACCGGGAGCGGCGCCTGCGGATTTGCATAACGATTCCACGCGTCGAGCGGCGCGCCAATGCGGCCGGTGAGCCCGGTCGAAGGAATCACGAAGTACGTGTAGCGCTGGTCCTGCGGCGCCATCGATGTTCGGTACTGCTGTCGCGGCGCGATGCCGTTCGGACCGCCGGTGACGTTGGCGTAGAAGTTCACCGCTGGCGCCGGAAAGGTCAGCACCGACAACGCCGCTGGACCGGTCCGACCGACGAGATCCGCGGCGGCGAGCGCTGTCGCATCATCGTTCGCCATCCGCGCATACCGCGCGCGGAAGAGCTGGATGATGTTCGACAGGTTCACGCCCGGTGTCAGGACGCTGTTGGTGAAGAACGAGCTCGGCGGCGTCGTGGTAATTTCCGTCACCGCCGAGTCGAGCAGTGCACGGACGTACGGGAGCGCCTCGGCGCGCCCCACGTAGGTCGGCGCCGTAACGTTGAAGGTCTGGATCGGGATGGCCTGATAGGACTGCAGGGCCTCGCCTAACGCCTCCGCCTTCAAGGCATAGGCCAGGGCCCGCATCCCGCTGAGCGTCCCCGGATCGATCTGGTCGGCGAGCGCTGCGGCTCCCGTGAGCAGGTCGTCCGCCGTGCGAACCGTCCGATACACGGAGTTGAACACGTTGTCCGCGATCGCCGTGCCCGACGGCACCGCGCCCTGTTCGGCATCGCTGATCGAGATGAGGGCCGCGCTCGTGGCCGAGAATTCGTCGGTGACGAGTCCGGCCATGTAGCCGAAGTTGCCGTAGGACTGAGCGAACCGGCTCTGCAGGCCCGTCGCCAGCCCAATCACGCCGTCGACGCTCGTCGTCACCTGCTCCTGCGTCGGCGAGTTCGGGTTCTGGAGATCGAGGCTGCACGCGCCGAGCAGCCCAAGCGACGCGGTGGCGGCGGCCACCGCGCATCGTCTCACCATGCGCATCAGTGGTCTCCACATATCAGTAAGTGAATCGCGCGCTGAACGAAAACGTGCGCGGAATTGGATAACCGCCGAAGTCGAACCCGCGGTCCGCCGCGGTGGTCTGCACCGACCCGATACCGCCTGCGTTCGTCCCGAACAGGTTGATCTCCGGGTCGTACCCGCTGTAATCGGTCCACACGACGAGATTGCGGCCGGAGACCGTGAGCTCGACGCCGTCGCGGAACACGCGTCGCACAGGCGCGACGTCCAGGGTGTAGCTGGCCGAGAGCTCACGCAGCTTGATGAACGTCCCGTCCTCGATCCAGTACTCGAAGATGCCCTGCGTGCGCGCATTGTAGCCGGGCGGCAGCTTGCGAGGATCGCCGTACGGGAGGAGCTCCCGCTCGTACGTCTTCGAGTTGCTCGCAATCCCGGCGTTCTGCGCGCGGGTGGACAGGTTCATGATCTGGTTGCCGAACACGCCATCGAGCAGCGCGCGGACGTGCAGCTTCCGCATGATCGTGAAGTCGTTGAAGAACGATCCCAACCAGTTCGGATTCGGGTCGCCGATGATCTTGTTGAGCGAGTCGTTGCACGTGCCGCCCGAGATCGCCTGCCGCTGGGCGAGCGTCGCCCCCATGTCCACCGTCTGGTTGCTCCGGCGGTAGCGGCCTAACGAGTCGAGCAGGAATGCGCCAGTCGCGCAATTGCGCGCCGCGTAGGAGCCGTAAAACACGCCGGCCGGATAACCCGTCCGAATGCGGTTCGGGTACCCGCCCGCCGATTGGAAGTCCTGGATGTCCAGGCTTTCCACCAGGTTCTTGTTGTGCGTGTAGGAGATGGTCGACGACCACTGGAAGTTCCGCTGGTCGACGTTCAGCGTGCGCAGCATCAGCTCGACCCCCTTGTTCGACATCGATCCGATCGGCGCGAACTGCCGGGAGAAGCCGGTGCTCGTCGCGAGCGGCCGGAAAAACAGCAGGTCGTCGACGAGACGGTTGTAGTACGTGGCCTCGAGCCCCACGCGCGTCTGGACCAGGCCCACCTCCGCGCCGACCTCCCACTCACGCGCTCGCTCGTTATGCAGGTCCGGGTTGCCATACGTGATGTCGTTGGCGAACCCTGGCCGGCCCGCAAAGGGCTGGTTGGCGTAGGTGATGTACTGCGAATAGGCGTTCACCACACCGGGCTGGCTGCCCGCCCATCCGAGCGCGCTCCGGAGGCGCAGGTTGTTGAACATCCCCGGCTGGTTTTCCCGCACGATGTACGACGCCGAAAACTTCGGGAACGCCTGCCACCGCTGGGACGGCGCGAACGTCGACGATGCGTCGTACCGCACCGCGGCGGTGACGAAGAGCTTGTTCCGCCAGTCGACTTCCTGCTGGGCATAGAAGCCTAACGTCCGAAGCTCGACCTCGTTCTGCGCGGCGTTGAACACCGAGCCTGCGCTCACGAGCTCGCCCACCGGCGCCAGACCGTTCGCCGTCGCCGATGTCGTCCGGATGTGCTGTGACGTGAAGTTGAAGCCCGCCGTCGTGCGGAGCTCGAACGCGCCCATCGGGTCCCACGTGTAACTGCCGACGCCGTCCTGGTTGATCACGCGCGTGTTCTGGAACACCGACTGCGCTCGCCCGGTGGCGATCGGCGCCGTGCCAAGGACCGCGTTGCGCGGGATGAACTGCCGCTGCTCGAAACCGACGTTGTCGATCCCGATCGTATAGTCCAGGAGGAGGTTCGTGATCGGGGTGTACGTCGCCTTCGCCGACCCGATGAACCGCTCGATCGTCTGCGGGTTGCGGATGCGGTCGATCGCCAGCAGCGGGTTCGTACCTAACGACGGCGGCAGCGGGTACACGCCGTTCACCGGCCGGAAATCGACGCTCGTTGGTGCGAAGAACAGCGACCCCATGATGCCGTAGTCGTTCTGCTCACCGAACGCCTGCATCTGGTTCTCGGTCGTGATGTAGTTCGCCGTCACGTTTCCGATGAGCTTCGACGCGAGCTGCTGCTGGAGATTCACGCGCCCACCGGTCCGTCGCGACGACGTGGACCTCATGATGCCGTCCTCGTCGAGGACGTTCCCGCTGATGTAGTAGCGCGTCGCGTCGCTGCCGCCGTCGACGGTGAGGTTGTACTCCTGGCCGTACGCGCGGTGGAAGATGTCCGGCTGGTAGTTGAACCGCTGGACCGGCAGCCCGTTCTCGTTATACGGGTAGAAGTTGAACGGCTGCTCCTCGCGCAGCTCGTTGGATGAAAGCCTGGCCGTCAGCCCAAACCTGGGTTTCCCAAGCGTCCCCTTCTTCGTGAAAATCTGCACGACCCCGTTGTTCGCGCGGGATCCGTACAGCGCCGCAGCCGCCGCGCCGCGAATCACCTCGACGCGATCGATGTCATCCGGATTGATGTCGGCCAGACGATTCTGCGGATTGGAGCGAATGCCGAGGTCCGCCAGCTGCGCCGAGCCGTTGTCGATGATCACCCCGTCGACGATGTAGAGCGGATCGGATCCGGAGATGAACGAGTTCGTCCCTCGGAGCCGTACCGACACGCCGCCGCCGCCGGGACCACCGGAGTTCTGCGTGATCTGTGCGCCCGCGACCTTCCCCTGGAGGGCCTGATCGACCGTCACCGCTTCGGCTCGGGCAATCAGCGTGGAATCGACCGATGCGACGCTGGTGCCGATTTTTCGTTTCTCCGTCGGCGCCGCCGATCCTGTGACGACGACCTCGGTGAGATTGAGCGCGCTCGCCGTGAGCGCAATGTCGCCGGCGCTCGCGCCGTCTGTCGTGACCGCGACGAGCTTCGTCCCTGGCGCGTAGCCGATGCGGCGGGCGATGACGTTATGCGGGCCCGTTGGCACCGCAGGGATGGTGAAGTCACCGTTCGCGCCGCTGATGGCGCCGAGTCGGGTGCCTTCGATGCTCACCTGCGCGTCAGGCAGACCTCGGCCGCCAGCCGCATCGACGACGCGACCGCGAACGGAACCGGTAGTAGCCTGCGCGACAGCGAGGGAGGGGAGTGCGATGAGGGCGAGCGCCAGCATCGAGGAGCGCACGCGATGGAACGAAGTGTGAGCCATCCGAGATCTCCGAGTCCGGATTCTTGCGTGGAGAGCGAAGTCGCCGGTGAGATGAGCGCTACAGGATACTGTTCGCCGGGACGCTGAGTCCAGCCGTTATGACACGGAGCGTGCGATGAACAGGACCGACGCGGGTTTGTTGGTTGTCGGATGAATTGGCTCGCGCAACTCAGTGAGCATGAGGCCGCTCGACGCGATGAGGCCAACCCAGGTCTCGAGCGTGCGGAAATACCACGGAGCAGGATCGGTGAAGTCGTCGCTGAACCCTGCCCAGGATCCAGTGCGCCAGCCATCCTCATATGGTAGATCGCCACAGGCTATGACCGGATGAAGCGTTTGGATGACGAGCGCGCCGCCACGGCGAAGGAGTTTGGGGATCGACCGGATGAGCGCATCGACGGCTTCCTTGCCGATGAGCGCGAAGTTCGCGACGGCGACATCGACGGTGACGTGAAGCTCACCGCACGCGATCGCCTCGTATGACGCGACGTGGAAATCGCCGCCGCCCGCTGCTCGTGCCTGTTCCACGAGTTCAGGAACCACATCGACTCCGATGACTCGTCGAACGCCCTGTGCACTGAGCGCACGCACCAGCCATCCCTCACCGCATCCGAGATCGAGCACGAATTCCGGTTTCCGGCTCATCACCGCGTCGACGATTGCGCGATCGGTGACGAGCCTTCGGCTTTCGATACGCTGCTCGCGCACGGCCGATACCCATGGAGTGGCGTTGGTGTGCCACGAGTCTACGACCTTCTCGTCGCTCAACGGATCCATGCTGGAAGCTGATCTCTGGTGTCTACGATGTCGCGTGTTTCCTCACGATCATAAAATGGTGCCTCCTGGGAGCTTAGTGATGCCATCCCTGCTGCCGGAATAAGCCGCGCACGCTACGTTCGCTGCCAATGACTCGCACGCGCCGCCTCTGGCTCCTCGGCCTCGTCGTCTGGATCGTCCTCGGCCTCATGTCCGCCGCGCAGAACGCGACGTGGCGCGCTTACACGGACCGGCCGATCGATTGGGGCAGCATCGTCCCCAATTCGCTCGGCGACTGGCTCACCTGCGGACTGTTCACGCCAGCCTTCTACTGGATGGTGCGGCAGTTCCCCATCCGCGGCGAGCGCTGGTGGGCGCGACTCGCGGTGCACCTGGCCAGCTCGATCGTGTTCACGCTACTCAAGGTGTCCATTTGGACGCCGCTCTTCAACGCGCTCAATCCCGATGCGCACCGTACGTACTCCCAGATCCTCTTCGCCGGATTCTACGGCGACATGCTCGCCTACTGGGGCGCCGTCGGCGTGATCCACGCCATCGAGTACTACGTCGAATCGCGCGAGCGGACGCTCGAGGCGACGCGTCTAGCGCTCGACAACCTCCGCGCGCAGCTGCAACCGCATTTTCTGTTCAACACCCTCCAATCCATCTCCACGCTCATTCATCGCGATCCGGCGGCCGCTGATCGCATGCTGACCGATCTCTCGGAGCTGCTGCGGTTGTCGCTGCGCAGTCCCGGTAGCAAGGAAGTACCGCTGCGTGAGGAGCTCGAATTCCTCGAGCGCTATCTCCAGATCATGCGCGTGCGCTTTGGCGATCGGCTGGTGATTGCCGTGCACGCGGAGCCTAACGTCATGGACGTGCCGGTGCCCAGCCTCGTGCTGCAGCCGATCGTCGAGAACGCGATCCAGCATGGCATGGCCGATCGCACCGATCGCGGGCACGTCCAGGTACGCGCCGGACGCGATGGCTCGGCGCTCACACTCGAGGTGTTCGACGACGGTCCAGGTCCGTCGTCCACAGCGTCGTCGAACGGAATTGGACTCGCGAACACTCGCGAGCGGCTGCGGCGACTGTACGGACCTGACGGACGGATGGACATCTTGCAGGAGAAAGGGTTCACCGTGCGCCTCCAGATTCCGCTGCGCTCATGACGCGCGTGCTGATCGTCGATGATGAAGCCCTGGCTCGCGAACGCATTCGCACCCTCCTAGCCTCCGAGCGTGATGTAACGATCGTGGGCGAGTGTTCGGGCGGACGTGAGGCCGTCGCCGCCATTGTGCAGCACCGTCCGGATCTCGTGTTCCTCGACATCCAGATGCCTGATCTCGACGGCTTTCAGGTGCTCGAAGCAGTGGCGATGGACTGGCTGCCCGCCGTCGTGTTCGTGACCGCGTACGACGAGTACGCGATCCAGGCGTTCGACGTCAACGCCATGGACTACATCCTGAAGCCGATCGAGCCGGCTCGGTTCCAGAAGGCGTTAGGCCGAGCGGTGAAACGCGGGCCGCTCGATCGCTTCGTGATTCGCGCCGGCGGCAAGGTGCTGTTCGTCAAGCCGGGCGACATCGATTGGATCGAGGCCGACGGCAAGCTCGCGCAGGTACACGTGGGCCGAGAGACGCATGCGGTGCGCATTCCGCTCAAGCGGCTCGAAGAGCGGCTCGAGGCGCACGGCTTCGTGCGCGTGCATCGCTCGGCCATCGTAAACGTGGATCGCATCAGGGAGCTGGAGCCTTGGTTTCACGGCGAGTACGTCGTGATTCTCAAGGACGGAACCAAGCTCACCTCGAGCGCGGCCCACAGTCAGGCTCTCCATCGGATAGTTGACACCGCCGAGTAGCCAAGTCGCGACATTCTTGTGGAGGACAAGCTGCCCGCTCGATAGCATGACCCGTCCTCGAACGGAGAGAGTCATGTCGATTCGAATCCTGGCCGCTGTTCTCGTGGTGTTACCGGCCGCTTTGCCAGCTCAGGCGGCCGCGGATTCGGCCGGTATCCGCCAGGCCGCGCTCGATTACATCGACGGGTATTACACAGGCGACGGCGCGCGGATGGAGCGCGCGGTCCACCCTGAGCTCGCGAAGCGCATCGTCCGGACCAACGAGCAGGGGCGAAGTCAGCTCGGGCAGATGAGCGCGATGACGCTCGTAATGGGCACGCGCGCCGGCGGCGGGAAAGACACGCCGGTCGCCCAGCGTCGGGAAGACGTCACCATCCTCGACATCTATCAGAATGCTGCCAGCGCCAAGGTCTACGCTTCGGGCTGGGTCGATTATCTCCACCTCGCGAAGTGGAATGGCCGATGGGTGATCGTCAACGTGCTGTGGGAGCTTCACCCCCAGAAGGCGCCTTGATTCCGTTTGGGCGCGGGCGCGCGCGGCGAGACGAGCTTGTCACTCAACAAGATCTTCGAGACATCAGACTGAACTCATCTCTTGAGTTGGCCGGCGTATCGCCGACTCATCGTCACGGGTTCGGCGATTCCACGGAGATACAGCCGGTAGCTGAAGTGCGACCACTCCTCCACGCGCTCGACGAATTCGAGATTCACGATCGTCGACCGGTGCACGCGAGCAAACGCGTTCTCAGGAAGTCGAGCCACCCACTCGCGCAGCGACTTTCGCGCGCGGTGGGTGCGACCGCCGGCAAGCCGCACGATTGAATAGTCACCGTCTGATACTATCGAGACGATCTCCGCCACCTTCAAGAACCCCATGCGGTCGTCGAGTCGCAGAAAGAGTCGATCATGATAGGCCAGCTTGGGTTCGGTGGACGCACCGGCGACACCATCGTTAGGTCTGCCGAGTCGTTCCACTGCCCGCGTCAGGCGCGCGGGCGCCACTGGCTTGAGGAGATAGTCCAATGCGTTCACCTCGAACGCGCGGACGGCATACTGATCGAACGCCGTAACGAACACCACCGCCACCGACGGATCGAGAAGCGGCAGCAGCTCCAGGCCAGATTCGCCGGCGAGCTGTACATCCAGAAACACGACGTCGGCGTCGCACGTCCGCACGAGCTCGGCCGCCGTACGGACACTCGCCGCCTCACCGACGACACGGACCGCCGACGCGTGCGACTCCTCGAGCATCGCGCGCAGCTCGCGGCGAGCGAGACGTTCGTCGTCGACGATGATGGCGTTTCGCACCGGACGAGTCGAGACGTTAGGCGGCGGACGACTCACCCGCCCGCGCCGGCAGCTCGACCAGCGCCCGCACCCACCCGTGCTCGTCCGTCAACTCGAAGCGGTGCCGGCCGGGAAACAGGCGCGCCAGCCGCTCGCGCACGTTCCGCACGCCGATGCCGGTGCGCGCGCGCGACACGAGCGACCCCGTGTTCCACACCTCGACGCGCAGCGCGTCACCCAGGAGCCGCGCGTCGAGTCTGACCCGAAGCGGCCCGTCGCTCTCCCGTGCGCCGTGCTTGATCGCGTTCTCCAGCAGCGGGTGAATCAGGAATGCCGGGATCGCGCACGACTCCGCCGCCGGCTCGACGTGCGTTTCGATCGCCAGCCGCTCCTCGAATCGGATCTGCTCGATCGCGAGATAGCCGCGAAGCGCGTCGAGCTCCGCGGCAAGCGTCGTCGTCGCGAGCGCTCGCTCCATCAGCGCATGGCGGAGAAACGCCGCGAGCTCGGTCACCATCTGCCGGGCGCGACCCCGGTCCTCGTCGATCATCGCGCGGATCGATGTCAGCGCGTTGAACAGAAAGTGCGGGTTGAGCTGATACGCGAGCATTTGCAGCTGCGCTTCCTGCGCGAGCCGCCGGGCTTCGGCCGCCTCTCGCTCCCGCTCCTGCGAGCGTTGCCAGATGAGCACCCCAAAGTACACCACGCTCCACACGAGGAACGCGAACACGAACTCGAGGATCGAGCGCGGTGCCGTGGTCGGATCGAGAAAGACCGCGAACGACGGCTGGAGCCCAATGCCCACCATGATCGCCGCGTGCACGAAATAGCCGGCGATACCTGTCACGAGCGACGCGATCAGCGCGATCGCCGCGACGCGACCACTGACGTCGGGCTGCGGGGTCAGTCGGCGATAAAGCCCGAGCAGCCCGAGACTCAGCACGATACCGACGACGGCGCGGAGCTCCTTGTTCAGGAGCACCGCGACCCGCCGGCCCGGTTCCATTCCGGGCAGAAATGTCAGGAACAGGCTCGACGCGTACGCGACCCAGCCGCCGATCTGCGCGACCCAGAACCAGCCCCGAGACGAGAGTGCCCGCATGGCGCCCAAGTTACTTCTTCTTCATCTCGGTCATGAAGATTTTGTTGATGATCCGCCACTCCCCGTTCGTCTTGAGCAGCGACATGTAGTCGACGATGTAGGCGTCGGGATAGTCGAGCACGATTTTCCCGATCGCCGCGTTCCCGGTTACGTCGACGAGATCGATGCGCCGCTTGCGGGTACCCGACGCTTCGTCGGCCGCGGGCTTCCCGGGCATCCGCGCGATGTACTCGTCTATCGTTCGGGTCGCGAGGGTGTCGGCGCTCGACCAATAGAGGCGCGCCGCGGGGTTGAACGCGAGACGCATGTGGGCACCATCGCCGGTCGCGTGACCCTGGATATAGTGGTCGAGCGCAGCACGCACGGCGACCTCGTCCGGTGTCGGCGCGAACATCCACGCTGCGCCTCCGCCTCCCCCAACAAGGGCGATGGCGAGCGCTGTATACCCTGCATGGCGTCGAATGAATGGCATGGTTGGCCTCCGTCTGTCGAGTTTTTCGTTTTCCACGGACAGGCAACCATCGCCGCTCGCTCGGCCGTGAGAAATGGATTTTCGCCGAGCGTAGGTTTCGTGCGCCGAGCGGTTGTGGGGAGCGCCAAACGGACGTCGGGGCAGGCCCTCGGCGCCCGTTCAGTCTGCTGGCTTGTCTGCTCATCACCTTCGATATTCTCCGTCCGCCGACGCCGGCGCCGCCGACGCAGCAGGACGCAGGGAGACTTCCATGACTTCATCAGCTCATCTCAGTCCCTCGCTTCAGTCTTTCGGCACGGGGCTGAGTGGAACCGTCATCCGCCGTGGCGACGCCGGCTACGATCAGGCGCGCCGAGTATGGAATGGCATGATCGACCGGTCGCCGGCGGCGATCTTCCGGTGCAGCTCCACCACGGATGTCGTCGCGGCCGTGAACTTCGCGCGCGAGGAAGGGCTTGCGCTCGCCGTGCGCGGTGGCGGTCATAACGCCGCGGGGCTCGCGCTCGTCGACGATGGTCTCGTGATCGACCTCTCGGGCCTGCGCGGCATTAGAGTCGATGCCGACAAGCGAATCGCGTACGTGCAGGGCGGTGCGCTGTGGCGCGACCTCGATGCGGCGACGCACCCGCACGGTCTGGCGACGACGGGCGGCGTCATTTCGAGCACCGGGGTTGGCGGACTGACGTTAGGCGGCGGACTCGGCTGGCTCATGCGGCAGCACGGGCTCGCGTGCGACAACGTGCTCGCGGTGGAGATCGTCACCGCCGATGGTCAGGTGCGTCGCGCCAGCGCCACCGAGAACCCGGACCTGTTCTGGGCGGTTCGCGGCGGCGGTGGAAATTTCGGCGTCGTCACGAACTTCGAGTTCCGCCTGCACCCCATGCGCACGCTGTACGCGGGAATGCTCGTCTTCCCCGGGCCGCAGGCGCCACAGGTGCTTCGCCGTTATCGCGAGGTCGCCGAGAACGCGCCTGACGAGCTCACCGTCTTTGCCGGGTTGATGACATCCCCCGACGGCCATCCGATTACTGCCATTTTCCCCGCCTACAACGGACCGATAGCCAAGGCCGAGGCGGCCGTGAAGCCGTTCCGCGACCTCGGCCCCGTCGCCGATCAGGTGCAGGAGATGCCCTACCCCGCGCTGCAGTCGATGCTCGACGAGGGGTTCCCGTCCGGGTTGCACGTGTACTGGCGGTCGGATTTCCTGAAAGGGTTGCCTGACGAGGCGCTCGATGCGCTGGTCGACCGGTTCAACGCGATCACGTCGCCGCTGTCGGCTCTCTTGATCGAGCAGTTCGGCGGCGCGGTTGCCCGAGTCCCGGCGGATCAGACGGCCTTCGCGCAGCGCGATGCGATGTTCAACCTCGTGATAATCTCGCGGTGGGCGGACGCGGCGACTGCGGCAACGCATACCGACTGGGCTCGCCAGACGAGCGCCGCGATCCAGCCGTTCGCGTCGGGCGGGGTGTACGTGAACTACCTCGGCGAGGAGGGGGCGGATCGGATCAAGGCGGCGTACGGGCCGAAGTACGAGAAGCTCGTAGCAGTCAAGAAGCAGTACGATCCGACGAATCTGTTCAGGGTCAATCAGAACATTCAGCCATAGCGCTGACACCGCGTTAGGTGCTGCCTCGCCGGCTGGTATCGTTCGCGCCACGAGCCGTGTGAGACGGCGGACGGCAGACAACTGAAGACGGAAGACAGCAGACCGCAGGTTGCAGAAGGCAGAGGGCCTTGTTTCTCTGCCATCTGCCTTCTGCCCACTGCCGTCTCCCGTCTTCAGTTGTCTGCCGTCTCCCGTCTTCGGTTTGCCGCTCCGCGGTGTTCGAGAGCCCGCCCCAACGCGCCCGAGTCCGGAGACGTAGATTTTTCGTCTCCCGTCTCGAGGCCGATCCATGCACAATCGGCGCGTCCACCTCGCGCTCTCGCTCGCCATCCCGGCCGTCTTCCCACCGCAGCCCGCGATCGCCCAGGGCGTCTCGCCGGCCCGGACCGTCTTCAGCCGTCCAGCCGCACCATTCAACGGGACGCTCGACCCCAAGCTGCTCACCGGGCTTCGATACCGGAGCCTCGGTCCCGCCCGCGGCGGACGCGTCACCACGGTCACCGGTGTGCCGTCCCAGCCGTTCACGTTCTACATGGGTTCAACGGGCGGCGGCGTGTGGAAGACCGTGGATGCCGGCCAGACGTGGATGAACGTGACCGACGGCCAGATCGGCGTCGGGTCTATGGGGGCGATCGACGTGTCCCAGTCGGACCCGAACACCGTTTACATCGGCACCGGTTCCGACGGTCTTCGCTCCAACGTCTCGATCGGCGACGGGGTCTACAAATCCACCGACGCCGCCAAGACCTGGACGCACGTCGGGCTGCGCGATGCTGGCAACATCGGCGGCCTCCGCGTGCATCCGTCGAACCCCGACGTCGCGTTCGTCGCCGCGATCGGCAACCCGTTCAAGCCTAACGCCGACCGCGGCGTCTTCCGCACGAAGGACGGCGGGAAGTCGTGGCAGAAGGTTCTCTTCGTGTCCGACAGCACCGGTGCCGTGGACGTGGAGTTCCAGCCTGGCAACGCCAACGTGATATTCGCCGCACTGTGGCGCGGCGAGCGCAAGCCGTGGACGATCATCTCCGGCGCACGCGAGGGCGGGATCTACAGGAGCACCGACGGTGGCGACAGCTGGACGAAGGTCACGAATGGCCTACCTAACGAGCTCGTGGGCAAGGCGAACATCGCGGTCTCGAACGCGAACCCGAACCGCATCTACGTGCTGATCGAGGCGAAGCCCGGCAGCGGACTCTATCGCTCCGACGATGGCGGCCAGTCGTTCCAGCTCGCCAGCACGTTCGCCCAGATCATCACTCGGCCTTTCTACTACACGACCATCACCGCCGACCCGAAGAACGCCGACGTCGTCTACGCGGGCTCCGAGGGCTACTACCGGTCGTCCGACGCGGGCAAGACGTGGCAGACGATGCGCGTGCCACACGGCGACAACCACGACATGTGGATCAATCCGAACAACTCGGACGTGATGATCCAGTCGAACGACGGCGGCGCCAACGTCTCGCTCAACGGCGGACGCACGTGGAGCACGCAGTACAACCAGCCGACCGCGGAGATCTATCAGGTCTACCTGGACAACCAGTTCCCGTATCGGCTCTACGGCGCGCAGCAGGATAACTCGACACTGGTCGTGCCGAGCCTGCCGACGTGGAGCGGAAGCCTCGATGACCCTGCGCAGGCGTGGCGCACGGGACCCGGATGCGAGACCGGTCCGATCACGCCACACCCGACGAACGCCGACACCGTCTACGGTTCGTGCAAGGGACAGTTCTCCCGCATGAGCCTCAAGACCGGGCAGGAAAAGCAATACTGGGTCGGCGCGCAATCGCTGTACGGGAACCCGGGCAAGGATCTCATCTTCCGGTTCCAGCGTGTGTCGCCGATGGAGATCTCGCCGCACGACCCGCGTACGATCTACTACGGGTCCCAGTACGTGCACCGCACGCGGGACGAGGGGGTGACGTGGGAGAAGATCTCGCCGGACCTGACGGCGAACGACCCAAAGTACCAGGACCGCCCATCCGGTGAGCCGATCACGATCGACGTCACGGGCGAGGAGTACTACAGCGTCATCTACGCGATCGAGGAGTCGCCGCTCGAGGCGGGCGTGATCTGGACCGGCGCGAACGATGGTCCGTTTTACGTCACGCGCGACAACGGTAAGACCTGGTCGAACGTCACACCGAAGGCCCAGCCGCCGGGCTGCCGCGTTCAGAGCATCGACCCGTCCCCTCATCGCAAAGGGTCGGCGTACTACTCGGTGCTGTGCTACCAGTTAGGCGACTTCCAGCCGTACATCTGGCGGACCGATGACTACGGCAGGACGTGGACGCGCCTAACCAATGGCACGAATGGCATCCGCAACAACGAACCGACGCGCGTCGCGCGAGAGGATCCCGACCGTGAAGGCCTGCTGTTCGCGGGCACCGAGTTCGGGATGTACGTGTCGTTCGACAACGGAAAGCGCTGGCAGCCGCTGCAACTCAACCTGCCGGCGACGCCGGTGACGGACCTCAAGATCCACAAGAAGGACCTGGTGCTCGCGACGCAGGGACGGGGGTTCTGGATTCTGGACGACCTAACGCCGTTGCATCAGCTGAGCGACGTCGTAGCGGGAACAGGGAACCGGGAACAGGGAACCGAGACTCCTCGAGGAGCCACAGTTCCCGGTTCCCAGTTCACGGTTCCCGGTGTGTACCTCTTCAAGCCCAGAGAAACGCATCGCTTCCGCTACACCTCAGGCTTCGGGGGTGTCGAATCCAACCGCTCGAACCCATCGGACCCGCAGTATCCGCCGCCGGGCGCCATGATCGACTACTGGGTGCCTAACGGTACGACCGGACCGATCACGCTCGAGGTCGTGGACGCGAGCGGTACCGTGATTCGCCGGTTCTCGAGCGAGGGCGCCGGGCAGCGGGACCAGACGCCCGACCAGCCGGGAATGCGCGCCCCGGAGATGGTGACGGTCGGGACCCCACGTTTACCTAACGCCGCCGGCCTCAACCGCTTCACGTGGGACCTGACGCTCGCCCCACCGATCGACCGCGGCGGCGGTGGCAGCCGAGGAAACGGCCCGGTCATCGTGCCGGGGAGCTACACCGTCCGACTCGCGGCCGGCGGGAAGACCATGACGCAGCCGCTCACGGTATTGATCGACCCGCGTGAGGCAAAAGACGGCGTGACGATCGCCGACCTGCGCGAGCAGCTCCAGCACAACATGCGCGTCCGTGACATGGTGACGGAGGTGAATCAGCTCGTCGCGACGGTCGACTCGGCTCGCCAGCGCCTCAAGAACGCGGGTGGCGCCGCCGACACGCTTCGCCGCCTCGACGCGCTCCGCAAAAAGCTCGTGACGCCGGCCGTCCGCTACAGCAAGCCGGAGCTGCAGGCGCACATCCAGTACCTCTACTCGCTGACGACGCAGGCGGATCAGAAGATCGGCCGCGACGCGATCGACCGGTACAAGACACTGAGAGCCGAGCTCGATCGGCGTCAGGCAGAAGCAAAGGAATTGTTAGGCGGAAAGGCGGTCAGTGATAACAGCCACAGGTAATTGGTTACTGGAGCTGGTTATTGGTTACTTGAACCCTCGGGATGCTCATCTCGCTGCGAGAGGCTTCCCGAGGGATCAAATCACCGATAACCAATCCCAGTAACCTTTTACCTGTCGCTGTTTTCAGCGTACCCGGTATGACCTGACAACGGACCGCTGATTCGGGCCATAGCCGAGCGTGACCGCCCACCCCGGCCCGACCCGCGCCTCGGCCGCTATCGGGCCGTTAGGCGGCAGATCGATCCGAATGAGACGCTTCGCCGCAAGGTCGACCGCCACGATCCCCCGGTCGAGCGTCGCTGACGCAACCCGAAGGCCCGGGCCAACCGTCGCCAGCCGAAACTCGCCGTGCGACAGCTCCGCGACCTCCTGGACTGCACCGCTCGCGCCCACCGTATAGAACGATGTCGCGTTCATGCGGAGAACCGCGCACGCTGCCGTACCGCCGACCGGCTCGCCACACTGCGGCGCCCCCCGCACCGACGTGAGCGGCCGCGCACTATCACCGTGGATGCGCCAGAGCTCCATCGCCGGCATGTCCACGCCGAGGAACGGCAGCGTCCATAACGACAGGGCCGGCGAGCGCTGCGCGGCCACCAGACTGCGATAGGTCGGCACGATCACCGTCGCACCCGCATCGAACACGATCGGTTCCCCACTCACCGGGATCGTATCCGGAATCGACGACCGCAGCGCGCCACCCTTCTCCCCGATCCGGCCGGTGAACACCGCTGTGCGATCGTTGTCCGGGTCGCTGCCCAGTACCGCCCAGGTGCCATGATCGCGATCGATCATGAGGCGCGGCTCAGACATCGTTGCGTCCGCAAGCGTGTCCGCCCACACAACGCCGCTCGAGTCCGAGCGCTCGAGCCGCAGCTCCAGTCCGCGGTCGACCGTCGCGACAACGAGGAGCCGACCGTTATCGACGAACTCGGCGTCCGCACCCGCGATTTCTCGCGGGCGCCCGCCGACCCCTCCCGTCACGAAGTGCGGTCTTGCCCTCACTCCGGGCCGGTAGGCCGTGACCATGGCCAGGAAGTGACTTCCGTCTGGAGACACGCGGAGTGCATACGCCTGGCCGTCCAGCGGCGTCTCGGACTGGAGCGTCGCCCGCGCCGTGACCTCCGCCAGCGCGTGACGCAGCGCCAATGCGCGACGGTCCACGCTGAGTGCCGTGAAGCCCGACGCCGCAACCAACCCGACATACGCAGCCGGCCGACTCCACCGCGCTTGCACCGTGAACAACGCCGCGGCCAGGCCGAAGAGAGCGGTAGCGAACGCGCCTACAACCGAAGCGCCACTCAGCGGCACACGCATCTGAACGGCCTGCGCGATCATGGCTCCGCCGGTGACGATCGCCAATCCGGCGAGCACGGTCATCGCCAGCCGCATGTTTCTGTACGCCTCGCCGGATCGTACCAGCCGCCATGCGGTGTAGATGGCAAACGCCCCGACCACCGCCATTGCTGCGAGTCCGATACGAACCAGGTCAGCGTCGAGCCAGCTCGTTCCCACGAGTGAGCCGATCGCCGCGCGGACAACGCTCATCACGCCCAGCGCGGCCAACGCCGCCGCGCTCGGCTTCCACATCGCGAGGACGATCGGCACGAGCACGACCCCAGCCTGTCCGCCGAAGAACGCCACCGCAAACGCCGCGAGGGCGATCGCTTTCGGCGCCGCGGGGGAAGGCGCCGGACTAGCCTTTCCCAGCCGCAGGTCGACGACGTCGAGCGCCCGCTGAATGCGCGCCACGTCGTCCGCCGCGATCGGCACGCTCCAGCGATCTCCCGCGCGCGTCCGCGCCGCGATCGTTCTGGCGTCGCCCGCCGCCGAAACGCGAAGCTCGACCAGATCCTGATAGTTCGCCGCACGGTAGCTCGACGCCGCGTCACGCAACGCCGGCAGCTGAGCCTCGGTGCCTTCCGGCACGCCGTCGAGCCAGTACGACCGCGTGTCCTCGAGAACGACCCAACTACCCTCGCGCGCCGATCGGATGACAGTCGCCGCGCCAAGCTGCTCCACCGCTGCCGCGCCTCCGGCACGGATGGCCTGGATCCGGCGGACCAGGCTCGGATGCGACGCGACACGCTCGATGTCCACGTCGTACCGTCGCGGGATCCGTGCGTGCAGGTGCAGCTTCACGAGCCCGCGCACCAGCGCTTCCGGATCACCGCATAACGCCGCCGCCCGCAGATCGCTCTCGGTCTCGTGTTGCTGACTCTTCGCCGCGCGACGGCCAACGGCGACGAGCACGACGATCGGCCACACCCATCCGATCCACGGCGCCCATCGCACTCGGGCGAACGCCGCCAGGACGGGCAACACCACACCCACCACGATGAGCGCGCGGTTCAGGAGCTGAGCACGCCGCACGTATCGCGGTGTGAAGTGGTCGAAGTGCGCCACCTCATGCGCGAAGATCGCGGCTGTCTCGTCGGCGTCGAGGAGCTCCAGGAGCGCGTTGCCCATGGCCACCGACGGCCGGCGCACCGACGGCAGCGCCACCGCGTTCACGAACCGTGACCCTTGGGGTCCCACGCGATAGACCGACGGGACGATCGTGCCCGCTCGTCGCACGATGTCGTCGAATCTCGGCGTGAGGTCTGCGCTCGCGAGCGGCTCACCCGCATGTGTCCAGAGCCAGATGCGCGGATACCACGCTTCCCACGCGATGAGCAGGGCGGCCAGGATCGACGCGAGCACTCCAATGAGCCAGGGTCGCTCGGTGCCGACCCACTCGATGATCCAGCGCACGATGCTCGGCGCATAGCAGACGCCGATCCAGAAGCCGAACCCGCCCACGATGGAGGCTGCGGTGCGCCAGAGATACACGCCGAATCCCCACGTCTCGCCGAGCACGCGCGTGCGGAGTGGATACGCGGCCGCGATCAGGAAGACGAGGAAGAGCGGGATGCCCCACGCGGCGTCGGCTCCGCCGAGCACGATCATCAGCGCGGCGGCGACGGCAATGATACGAACGTTTACTCGGCGGCGGTTCGCGAGCAGCTCGGGCAGCGCCGGATCGTCTGCTTTGCCCAGCAGGTGCCGATCGTTCCACCACGCCACGACGGCCGGCACGATGGCCAGCACGAACACCAGCATCGCGGAGCCAAACAACTGACCGCTGAGTAACGGGATTGGCATCATTTAACTGGCGCTGCCTGACGCCGGGACATCGACGACCCCGCTGGCATGAGACCAAGGGGAACTGGCGGCTGTACGTTGTGGGCGTCTCCCGCGTTATGACAAGGCGTCCGTCGCGGGGGCGCAGCTTAACGGCAGGTTAACGACGAGCGGGCCGGCCATGGCGTTTCCCCGTTAGGCCGTTAGGCTGTTAGGCATCGCTATTGATTCGACGCCAGTTGACACTATCTTAGTCGTATGGCTACCACTACTCGCAAGCGCGCCGCGTCAGGCGCCAAGCGCCCCGGCATCAGCCGGATCGACCAGGAGTCCACTCGCACCCACGGGTTCTTCGCGCGCTTCGGCTATGCGCGTGACAAGAACGGGACGTGGCGCCCGAAGCACCGCGCGTTCTTCGGCGACGCGAGTCACGGCAGTAAGAAGAAAGCCCTCGCTGCTGCCGAAGGCTGGCTCGGGAAGATCGAGCGGGCCGAGAAGCGCGGCAGTAGCGGCGGCGCGAAGAAAGCCGCGAAGAAGAAGTAGCGACGTTCTTCGAGTCGACGATCCCGCGCTACTGACACACACCGGTGGCGCGGGGGACTGAGTGCCCCCTCCGAGTTCGCAGGATCCACCAGCGCGAACGGCCTCGGAACGCGTCAGCGTCCGAGGCCGTCGTCGTTCAGCGTCGGCGACACGCTCATCCCTGCTTCGACCGCAGATCCTCCGCCGCCTTCCGCCCGTTGTCGAGATTCACGCGCACGTCGCTCAGGAACTTCCTTACGGACTCCTGACGTACGCCGCCATCCTCGAGCGCATCGTCGATCTCGTCCATCAAGTCCTTTCGTACCTGGATTACACGGTCCAGATACGCACGGTTGAAATCGGCCCCGCTCCTCGACTCCAGGTCCCGCATCGTCTCCGGCTGATCACGGATGACATCGCGGTCCGGTAGCACCGGCGCGATATTCAAACGGTCGGCCGTCGCCTTGATTCCGCTTTTCGTCACCGCGTTCTCGCTCACCGCCTTGGACGCGAAGTCGTTCACTGCACCGGTCGTCTTTCGCTGCGCGAGTCGGTCGGTGGCGATCATTGCCGAGAACGCGGTGTCGAGCAGGGCAAAGACGTTCTCGTCGGTGAGCACCGCCGACACCGTCGGCGCCACCGCACCGGGCGCCGAGTCGATGACGCCCACCGAGCCGGCCGACGTGTCGACCTTGGGCGTGCGGCGGTCACCGCCGCACGCCACCACAGCGGACGTCATGGCGAGGAAGCCGAGTGCTCGAACATTCACCGAATACGGCATGGGAATTCCTCGGGTGCTGGTAATTCACGACCCACTGCGACTCGGCGCGAGCATACAGCGAGCCAGATGACCTCCCGACTCTACTATACTGACGCCTACGCCACCGCCTTCGACGGACGCATTACCGATGTCTCCGCCGACGGGCAGCGGGTGTATCTCGACCAAACCGCCTTCTACCCCACGTCAGGCGGCCAGCCGTACGACGTGGGCTCGCTCGGCGACTCGCAGGTTGCCGACGTCGTCGACGAGGATGAGCGCGTCGCGCACGTGCTCACCGCCCCACTCTCCGGCCACGCGATCGGCGACACCGTGCGCGGCACCATCGACTGGGCGCGACGCTTCGATCACATGCAGCAGCATACCGGGCAGCACCTCCTGTCCGCGGTGTTCGCCGACCTGTTCGGCTACGAGACGGTCAGCGTTCACTTCGGCGCCGAACGGTCATCACTCGACCTCGACGTCGGCGCGATCGACGCCGCCCAGTTAGGCGACGCCGAACGGCGCGCGAACGAGATCGTATGGCAGAATCGGCCGGTGAGCGTGGGCTTCGAGGACGCGTCCACCGCGGCCGGCCTGCGCAAACCACCGCCGCGAGCGGGCACGTTGCGGATTGTAACCATCGCCGAGCTCGATCGCAGCGCCTGTGGGGGCACCCATGTGCGCGCCACGGGTGAGATTGGCGCGATCACCCTCCGCGGTATGGAACGTATTCGAAAACAAACGCGCGTCGAGTTCCTTTGTGGCGTACGCGTGGTTCGTCAGGCACGCGCCGATTTCGAGGCGCTCTCCGCGATCGCACTGTCGGTCAAGGCGTCCCTCACCGAAGCACCCGCGCTCGTCGCCGCACAGAGTGCCGAGCTTCGCGATACCGCGGCCGCGCGCAAACGACTCGAAGGCGAGCTCGCCGTGCACCAGGCCCGTGCGCTCTACGACATGACCGCGGCCACGTCCGGCGGCGTTCGTGTCGCGGTCCTCCGTCGGGATGGCGGGTCCCTGGAAGAGATCCGGCCGTTTGCGCAGGCTTTCGCGGCCTTGCCGAAGACGGTGTTCGTCGCGGCGGTTCTGTCCCCGCCGACGGTGCTCGTCGCGGCGGCTGATGACTCCGGCGTCGATGCCGGCAACCTCCTCAAGCCGGCGCTCGCGGCCGCGGGAGGTAGAGGCGGCGGGTCGCCGCGCCTGGCACAGGGCACCGTTCCTAACGCGGACGCGCTCGAGGATGCCGTGAACGCCATCCGCTTTGGCGTCGCGTAAGGCGGAATCGATGCGAATGCGGGGGCGTCGCTTTCGGGCGGTCGCGCAGCGAGCGTTGCCGCTCGCGGCGATGGTTTTCGCAGCGCCAATGTGGCTCGCCGCACAAGCGACGCCGCCAGACTCGGCACTCGCGCGCATGGACACGGCAACGCATCGCATCGACGCGACGCTCCCCGCCGGCCGGGTGGTCCAGCGGATCACGTCGCGCGCGGACACGACCCAGCGTTATGCATTGTATCTGCCCTCGTCCTTCACGCGCGACCGGCAATGGCCGATCCTCTTCCTGCTGGATCCGCGCGGGCGCGCCCTCATCCCACTCCAGCGGTTCCAGCCGGTCGCGGAACGCCTCGGCTATATCGCGATCAGCTCGTACAACACACTCAGCGACGGTCCAGCAGAGCCTAACTACAAGGCGATGAACGCGATGCTGGAGGACGTGCAGCGATCGTTGCCGATCGACTCGCGACGCTTCTATCTCGTCGGCTTCTCCGGCACGGCACGGTTTGCGTGGGAGATGACGACGCAGCTTCCCGGTACCATCACCGGAATCATCGGGGCGGGAGCTGCGGTTCCGGGCGGACGCGCGTGGATACAGTCGAACATCGGTAAGTCATCACCCGTGTTGTTCGGGACGATCGGGATCCTCGACCCGAATTACGAGGAGCTCCGGTCGTTCGACGCCGAGTTGGACGCCACTGGTGCGATCCACCACATCGAGCGGTTCGATGGCGGGCACCAATGGCCGCCGACCGAGCTCTCGACGCACGCCGTCGAATGGCTGGAGCTCCAGGCAATGCGCCGTGGCCTGAAGCCACGACAACAGCCGTGGATCGATTCCCTGTACGGAGCGTGGCTCGCGCGGGCCGCCCGAATCGACTCGGCCGGTGACGCACCGGTGGCCGCCCGACAGTATCGCCTCGTCCGCGCCGACTTCGACGGACTCACGGACGTGGGCGCGGCCGCCGTTAGGTTGGCGGCACTCGAGCGGGACCAACGCGTGCGTCGCGCAGCAACTGTCGAAGCGGCCCTGGGCGAGCGAGACATGAAGCTCGGCTCGGCGTTGGTCGCGTTCATCGGGGAACTGAAGGCGGCCCCATCACCACCATCGATCGATCAGGCGCGCAAGCGACTCGAGCTCGACGCATTACGCCGGGACGCGGCCCGCGCGGACGACTCGACCGCGGCCATCGCCGCACGCCGCGCGCTGGAACGCATCGTCATGCACATGTCGTTCTACGTCCCGCGAGACTTCTTCGACGCCAAGCGTTATACACACGCAGCCTATGCGCTCCAGATCGCCCGAATCATCAAGCCGGACGATGGCGGGGTATGCTTCGGGCAAGCGCGTGCGCTCGCCCAGTTGGGAGACAAGGCGAACGCTCTCGCGGCGCTCGAGTGCGCCGGGGCAAGCCACCAGGTGAGCGCGGAGGCAATCGAAGCCGACTCGCTGCTGGCACCGCTGCGGTCGGATCCGCGCTACGACGCGGTCGTTAGGCGGCTGAAGAGCGGCTGACGGGCGGCAGGCGGCAGGCGGCAGGAGGAGCCCGGCACCTCGGTCGGGACGACGGCGATCCCCCGCCACGGTCGGGGTGACCGCGGACAAACGGCCTGAGAGTTGAATAGAAGAGCGACAATGGATATCCGCTCACGTCCCGCGCGCGTTTCCACTCCTCCCGGCACTGCGCTCGGCAAGACCAGCGGGGTCGCCCGGGCTCGGGGCCTCGCGCGTCTGCTCGACGACCTCATTCGCATCCCGGGCACGAACATCGGCATCGGGCTCGACCCTATCATCGGCCTCATCCCCGGCGTCGGCGACATGATCGGCGGGCTCATGTCCAGCTACATCCTGATGGTCGCGGCGCAGGAAGGCGTGCCCGCGTCCGTCCTGACCCGGATGCTCGGAAACATTGCGCTCGACAGCCTGGTTGGTGTCGTTCCCGTTCTTGGTGACCTGTTCGACGTCGGCATGAAGTCGAATCGCCGCAACATCGATCTGCTCGAGCGCTACCTCGCGTCGCCGTCCAGGACGAAGGCCGCAAGTCGGGGCGTGGTCGCCCTCGTGATTCTCGCCGCGATTCTGCTCGTCGTCGGCGTCATCGCGGCGGGTGTGTGGGTCGTGCGGCTGCTGGGGCGACTGACGGGGTGAACGCGGGCCAGTCGAGGTAGCGCGAGCGCTGCGCACAGCGGCTCAGGACGCCCCCTAACACCTTCGTCGCGTTACACATGCGCATGGGTGATTCTCGTGTGACTTCGACGTGACTCGGCCGCGCATCCTGCAGCGCGTCGATCCGCGCGCCGAGTGCGAGCGGACGACCTCGCGGGGTTCGCCCCATCTCAGTCACCGACAACACGTCGAGCGCATTCTGCGCTCTGGAGAAGATCATGCGTTCCATCACCAGCGCCGCCCGCGGCACGCGCTCCGCGGCTTCCCGTCTCGTCCCCACAGCCCTCGCAACCGCGGTCGTCGCCACGGCCGCGTGCTCCGATACCACGCCGACCGCCGTGCGGCCGAACATGATCGCCCCCGATTCGGCGTCGGCAATGGTCATCCCCTTCAGGTGCCCCGATGCCTGTACGAGGATCGTATACAGTCACCGCACGTCAGCCGCCGACGTGACGCCCGAGATCTATGTCATGGGCGGCGACGGCTCCAACAAGAAGAAGCTCGCCGATGGCGATCGTCCCACGTGGTCGGCCGATCACGTGAAGATCGCGTTCACGAAGAGCACCGCGAATAACAACTACGAGATCTTCTCGATGAATGCCGACGGCAGCGGCGTCACGCAGCTCACGTTCTCGCCGTCGCAGGAGATCGACCCGTCGTGGTCGCCGGATCGCACGAAGATCGCGTACGCGAGCACCAAGAACGGCTCGTATGACATCTGGGTCATGCTGGCGAATGGCGCGATGCCGTTCCGCCTGACGACCAACGACCTTGCCCAGGAGACGGCCCCGGCGTGGTCCCCGGATGGCACGCGCATCGCCTACGTGAGCGCGGCCAACGGTGCGTCGCGCGTTCTCATCACCGACGTGACCACCAAGGTGACGACGCCGCTGTACACGGGGACCTTCACGAAGACGTCCGCGCCGGCGTGGTCGCCTGACGGCAAGCGGATCGCGTTCCAGACCGATCCGACCCCAACGTCGTGCGGGATTCACATCGCCGACGTGGGCGGTAGTGGGAACGTCTTCGACTTCACAGGCCCCGGGTATGGTACTCCGTGCATCACGCCGAATTGGTCGCCGGACGGCAAGAAGCTCGCGTGGGAGGAGCTCGTCTCTGGTGGCGGGATCATGGTCATGACCGCGAACGTAGACGGCACCGGTGGCTACAACGGATTGACGTTCGGCGCTCCGTTTGTGGACCGCTGGCCAGTGTGGGGCTTCCGGTAGGGACATCGGGACTAGGGACATCGGGACTCGGCCGGGATGCCATTAGCGCCGAGGAGGCGTGCTAGGCGGTAGAAGGCTCCCGGCCGAGTCCCGATGTCCCGATGTCCCCAGTCCCCGTCACTCACTCCTCAACGCCTCCAACGGATCCACACGCACGGCACGGCGAGCCGGCACCAGACACGCCGCGAGAACGACGGTGAGCAGCACGCCAGCCACGCCCACGAACGTCAACACATCGGTCGGCTTCACGCCATAGAGCAGACTGGTCAGCACCCTGCCTAACGCCGCAGCACCGAGCAGCCCAAGCGTGAGTCCGGCCGCGGCGGCACCCATGCCCTGACGCAGGACCATCCCGAATACGTTCCGCGGTTGGGCGCCAAGTGCGACGCGCACACCGATCTCACGGGTGCGCGCCGCGACCGAGTACGCCATCACGCCGTACACCCCGACAGCCGCCAGCACGAGCGCGAGCACGGCGAACGCCGCCATGAGCTGCATCGGCAAACGGCGATCGGTGAGGCCCTGGGTGCGCACCGCTTTCATCGAGTTAGCGTCGGCCACCGGGATGGTCGCGTCGATCGCGCGCACTTCACGGCGTACGGCGGGCAGCATCGACATCGGGTCCGTGGTCGTCCGCATCACGATGGCCATACCACCCCAGTGGTCCTGACGGGCCGACACATATGCGGTCGGGCGGGACTCACCGTCCACACCCATGCGGACATCGCTGACGATACCGACCACCGTCATCCACGGATCGTTAGGATTCGGCCCGAGCCGGACGCGTGAACCGATCGGATCCCCGTTAGGCCAGAACGCGCGCGCCAGCGATTCGCTCAGGATGACGACGGGCGGCGCCTTTTCGTGATCCTGCGGGCCAAACGTGCGACCCCGCTTGAGTGGAACGCCCATGGCCTTGAACAGATTGTCGGACACAGGCTGATAGCCCACCTCCGGCAGCCTGCCTTCCGGCTGCGGCCGCCCGTCAATGGCGAGCGACGCCATGGCCCCGCCGCGCATCGGGATGTTTCCCGACCCGCCAACCGCAACGACACCGGGCAAGGCCCCGAGCCGCGTGTAGAGCGCGTCGAAGAATTGATCCTGGGCAGCGGCACTGTCGTATCGGTCGCCAGCGAGCATGAGCTCGAACGTCAACGTGGACTCGATCGAGTATCCGAGGTCGCGCTTCTGCAGCCCGACGAGACTCCGCACGAGGAGCCCTGCGCCGACGAGCAGCATGACGGCCAAGGCGAGCTGTCCGGTGACGAGGACCGTTCGCATCCGATGGCGGCTGACGCCGCTGCTCGTACCGCGGCCGGATTCCTTGAGCGCGAGCTGGATGCCGCGCGAGGCGGCAAGCGCGGGGACGAGCCCGAACACCACGCCGCTCGCGATCGAAACGGCGAGCGCCGTCAACAACACCGTCGCATCCACGGTCACCTGGCTGGCGGCGGGCAGACGGTCGCCCGCCGAGGCCACGAGCGCCCGCGTTCCCCACACGGCGACCGCGAGACCAATCGCGCCACCGCCCAGCGCGAGGACGACGCTTTCCGTCATCATCTGTCGCACGAGCCGAGCGCGGCCGGCACCTAACGCGGCGCGGACGGCGAGCTCCTGGCGGCGCGACACGGCCCGCGACAGCAGCATGCCCGCGACGTTCGCGCAGGCGATGAGCAGCACGAGCAGCGAGGCCCCCAGCAGCACGAGCAGCGCGGGACGGGTATCACCCACCACGGCATCGCGCATGCCCACCGTGGCCACGCTCATGTTGGAGTTGGACTCCGGGAAGTCGCGCTCCAACTCCGCCATGATGCTCTTCAATTCCGCGCCGGCCTGAGCGACGGTTGTGCCGGGGCGAAGCCGCCCGATGACGCCCAGGTTGTGGAACTTCCGGATGCGATTGACGTCCCGCAGCACCGGCGTGAGGTCGAGAGGCGTGAAGATCTCGGCCTCGGCCATCGTGGGAAAGAAGAACGTCGGCGGCAGTACGCCAATGACCGTCCTGGATCGTCCACTGATGTTGACGGCCTTCCCGACGATGGTGCTGTCACCTCCGAACACGCGACGCCAGGCGTTGAACCCGAGCACGATGGTCGGGTTGACGCCTGACGAGTCCTCGCCGACCACGAAGGTGCGACCGAGGTACGGACGCACGCCGAGGGCCGCGAAGACGCCGGCGTCCACGCGCGCGCCGGCGAGAGGCACCGGGTCGCCGGTCCCGATGTAGGTCCCGCCACCCCAGGAGAAGGCGCCTAACGTGATGAACGAGCGCTGGCGGGTGCGGAGATCGACGAAATCGCCCGCCGAGATCTGACTTCGATCGACGCCGGAATCCTTGTGGGCGCCCCACACCCGCACGACGCGGTCCGGATCGCCGAATGGCAGGTCGCGCAGCAGGAGGCCGTTCACGACGCTGAAGATCGCCGTGTTGGCGCCGATGCCTAACGCGAGAGTGAGGAGCGCGATCACGGCGAACCCCGGCGATCGACGGAACGTTCGCCAGCTGTGCATCAAGTCCTGCCGCAGCTCGGCGACGAGATCGGTCCGGCGGTCCTCTCGACGGCTCATGGCGTCCTCCGCCAGGCAATAGCGTTTCGTGTATTCCACATCGCCGAACTCGCGCACCGCTTCGCGTCGCGCGTCGGCGTCGGTCATGCCCTGCTCCACCAGCTCACGCGTGCGCATGTCGAAGTAGAACCGCAGCTCCTCGTCGAGATCGGCGCGAAGGCGCGACGCCGACCGCCACGGGAGCCGCAGGTAGGGGCGCAGCCCGGCCATTACACGGGCTCCAGCACCTTGAACACCGCTTCCGCATACGTGCGCCACGTCGCGGCTTCCTGACGCAGCTGCTTTCGGCCTTCCGCGGTGAGCGAGTAGTACTTCGCCCGGCGATTGTTCTCCGAGAGCCCCCACTCGGCCCGGATCCACTTCTTTCGCTCGAGGCGGTGCATCGCCTGATAGAGCGCCGCGCTCTCGATCGCCAGCACGCCTTCGGTGCGTTGGCGGATGAAGCGCGACACGCCGTAGCCGTGCATTGGCTCCCAGGCGAGCGTGCGGAGAATGAGGACGTCGACGGTGCCCTGCAGGAGGTCGATCGGTGGCTTCGTCATGGGCTTCCAGTAACCATGTGACTGGAAGGATGGAACTGGGGCCCATGGATGGTCAAGATTGGCTTGTTCGGCCGTCCTTGAGCGGGACGAGCCGTGACAGCCGACGACGGGGGACGGGCGACGGGGAACTGCGACCTGCGCAGTAACGCCGTCGTCGGTCCGCCATCGCCCGTCCCCCGTCCCGTTACAGCGATTCGAGGAACTTCACAAGCGCCGCGCGAGCGCTCGCCGAGAGATTGAGCACAGTATCACGCGCCTTCTTCGCTTCGCCTCCATGCCAGAGCACCGCTTCCATGAGCCCGCGCGCACGGCCGTCGTGCAGGAAGTTCGAGTGGCCGTTTACCATTTGCACGAGGCCGATCCCCCAAAGAGGCGGCGTGCGCCACTCCCGGCCAGTCGCCTGGAAGTCCGGGCGATTGTCGGCGAGGTCCAGCCCCATGTCGTGCAGTAACAGATCCGTGTACGGGTGAATCACCTGGTTCGCCACCGACGGTACGCCGGCGAGTGTTCCCGTGATGACCGTCGGGGCGTGACAGGCGGCGCATCCGACCTGGTAGAAGATCGCCTCGCCCTGTGTCGCCTGGGCGTCATCGAGGTTGCGGCGAGCCGGGACGCCTAACGTTTGCATGTAGCGGGCGACCGCGAGCACCGCGTCATCGCTCACCTCCGGCGCGTGTGGCGCGCATTCCGGTCGATCGCCCTCGCACGACTCCGCCGGGAACATTGGGGAGGTCACGCCCATGTCGCCGTTGTACGCGCCCGCCGTCTGCTGGACGAGACTCGGCGCGCCGGCCTTCCAGCCGAAGCGACCGATGGCCGTCCGGTTCGCCGCGGCGTCCCAGACCCGATTCGCCACCCCGGAGATGCCATCGCCGTTGGCGTCCGTCGGGTCTTCTCTCGCCAGGATCGTCCGCTCCGGAATGGCCTCGAGGAGACCGAGCCCGAAGTTGAACGGTGCCACGCGCGGGCTGAACAGCATCTTCTTCGACAGCGACTCATAGCTGCCGTAGAAGGAGTAGCTCGGCACGCGAAGCGAGTACGGCGTTCCGTCGGCAAAGGTGCCCGCGACTTCCGAGTACGTGATGGACACGCTCGCCTCGGGCGCAAGGCCAGGGATCGCTCGTAACTGTAGCTGCCCGCCGTACCCCGGCACCGGGTTCGGCGCACCGGTCGTCACATCCCGACCCGGATAGCTGATGCGGACCAGGAACGACTCGGCGACCTCGTTAGGCCCGGGAGGTCGTCCCCGGCCGTCGCCGGCGTGGCATCCTTCGCACGACACGTTGTCGAACACCGGGCCGAGGCCGTTGTGCTCCGACAAGGGGTCGTTGACGGTGAAGGCGTCTTCGAATTCCTCGTCGCCTTCCTCGTGGAGATTGAACTCTGCGGACCCCGCTTTGATGTTCGGCGACATGAAGGAGAATGCCGCGTCCGTCGCGTCGCGGACGGTCGTTGCACCACCCGAGGAGTCCGTGTGGGCGGTCGGGTCTGGCGCCATGGCGAGGGAGACGGCTGTTGGCGGTCCCATGGTTGGCGCGGTGGGGGGAAGCGCGCTGTCATCGGTGCAGGCGGCGAGCGCGGCGACGCACAGAAGACCGGTGGAGCGAGTGGCCAGGTGCATAAGCCCCTCCTCGTTGTTGGGCGGCGTGGCATCGGCGCGCACGTCACCGTTGCGGCGGACGTCGGAGCGGGAACTCCAGGGCGCGAGCCGCTGATGCGAGCGATCTCAGAACGATCGCGTGAGGAGCGCGGAAGGTGTGCAGGTCAGGGTGACCCCGCAGTGACCCGCATCACGAACTGGCCGCCGAGTCGGGAGGTGCTGCCTAACGACTCACCATCGTCAGCAGCGCGGAGCCTGGTTGACCGCGCGGTTAGGCCACGCAGTCCGGCGGCGGCATTTCGCTCTTTCGCCGCTTCCCGGAGGACCCTAACGTCTGGCCGACTATTCCTGCCGGCGACGCTGCCGCGCCGGCGGCTGTTCACGTGCCCTGACGCTCCAGGCGCATGTGCCGTCTGTCGTGCGTGCCGGTTCGTTAGGCGCGCGCCGGGTCTGGTGTACCCGCGTGCGTCGTTAGGCGGTGCGCCGGCGCGCCCGCCAGTAGATGGCGCCCCCGAGCGCCACGAACGCCGCCGCCCCGCCGATCACCTTCGCCCCGAACGCCAACCGGCTCGGCGCGTCCGCCGGCGGTATCGACGCCACCACCATCGCGAACACCGTGATCGCGAGCCCGCTCACGCCCGCGATCGTCGCCCCCGCCCGACCGCCGGGCAACTGCCCCTCCGCTCGCGCGCCCCGCGCCTGCCGCAAGAGACAGAGAAAGAGGTAGACGTACGGGATGAAGTACACGAGCAGCTGCGTGTCGAGCAGCACGAGATACGCCTGCTCCACCGTGGAGCCTTTGCCGAGCTGCGAGATTCCAAGGAAGACCGTCGCCAGCGCCGCCTGCACCAGAATCGCGACGTAGGGCGTGCGCCATCTCGGATGCACCTTCCCGAACGCCGGCGGGAAGTAGCGGTCAAGCCCAATGACGAACGCGACACGGGCCGGCCCGGACAGCCACGCGCCCACACCCGCAACGTTGCTCACCGTGTACAGCATAGCCGCCACGGGAGCCATCCACACGAGCGCCGGCGACGCCGCGGCGCCGACGCTGATCGCCTGGAGAAATCCCGACACGATGTTGATGTCCTTCGTAGGCACGAGCCACAGCACGGAGAGGGTGCCGAGGATGTAGGCCACGGCGACGAGCGGGGCAGAGATCATGATCGCGCGGGGGAGATCTCGCTTCGGGTTCGCCGTCTCCTCGCCCATCGTCGACGACAGCTCGAGCCCCGCAAACGCGAACGCGATCGACGCCCAGAGATTGAGCGTCGACAGGTCCGTGACGTCCGGCACGACCGTCGCGGGCGTGACCGCGTTCGCGCTCGAATGCATGACGATGGCCGCGATGCCGAGCAGGATCAGCATGACACCCGGCACGTAGGCGGCCAGGCCGCCGACGTTATGCAGCCACTTTGCCGTCCCCAGCCCCACGATGTTCAGCCCGGCCGCGATCCACAGCGCCACCAGCGAGACCGACAGCACGTACGCCCAGCTGTCGCCTAACGTGGTACCACCCTTCCCGATCGCGTACGTCGCGATGACCGCGGTCGAGATCAGAAGGTTGGGGTAGTACAACACGTTGTTGACCCAGTAGCACCAGCCGCAGAGGAACCCGTTCCACTCGCCATAGGTACGGCGCGTCCACGCGTACACGCCGCCTTCCTCCGGAAACCGCGACGCAAGCGTGATGACCGCCATGCCCTGCGGGACGAAAAAGAGCAACGCCGCCAACAGCCACAACACGAGCGAGCTTGGTCCCGCCTTCGCCGACGTTGCGACCCACCGCAGCCCGAGCACCGCAACCACGTTGAACAGCACGAGATCTCCGAGTCGCAGAACCCGCTTGAGCTCGTGGGTACCGGTGTGAGTGTCGGTGGTCGCGGTCATGGAGGTGGTTGGAGGAATTGGTGTGCGCGGACGTGAGCGCAACTCACAACTGAAACACTTAGAGCTGGAAACTCAGAACTCTTACAGGGCAGCCCGTTTACGGACCCGCCAAGAGCAGGGGAGCCGTCTACATCGCGGAGTTCAATCGCTGACCAGACATCACGGGATGTATGGCTAGCGAGTGAGTCCCTCGTTTCGGCGGGCATCGCCGGACGTGGTGAGGTCGGGGACGGGAACCCTGAAAGAGTTCTGAGCAGGCAGCGCTTAGTTATTCAGTTGTGCGTTGCCAGGCCTTGCAGAAGCTGTGGGACAACAGTCACCGCGAATTAAGGCGCGGGCCGCCAAACTAGTCCGGGCGACGCGACCCAACTGGCACTTGTCGTGTATGACCCCAGAGCGCTTCGTGCGCTTTTGATTTTCAACGACTTCCAGGAACTCTCATGCAGGTTTTCTCTCGTGCCGCGGGCACCATGCTCGCGACCGCCGCCCTTGTTTTGCCGGCCGGCGCGCACGGACAGGCCGCCCGACCGGCGTTCGACAGTACCGGCGTGAGCGACACGTCCATGTTCGCGCCACTCACGCTGCCCTCGCCCAACCTCTACCGCACCGGCTCCGGCGCTCCGGGTCCCAAGTACTGGCAGAACCGCGCCGATTACGACCTCGAGGCAACCCTCGACACGGCCAGGACCACACTGCAGGGCAAGCTTCGGCTCCGCTACACGAACAACTCGCCCGACACCCTGCGCTTCATCTGGATGCAGATGGAGCAGAACGCCTTCAAGGACAAGTCGCTCAACTCGTTCATCTTTCCGCAGGAGTCACGCTTCGGCGCCCGCGGGTTCGAGGGCGGCGACATCGTCGAACACTTCGACCAGATCTCCACGCGCGCTGGAGCGCCAGCGAAGACCGCTCTCAAAACGCGCGTCGAAGGCACGATGATGAAGGTCGACCTGGCAGAGCCACTCGCGCCAGGGAAGACCGCCACCTTCGACGTGGCCTGGCACTTTCTCGTCCCCGAGCACGGCGCTGACCGGATGGGACACGATGGCGCGCTTTACGAGCTTGCCCAGTGGTACCCGCGCGTTGCCGTCTACGACGACGTCCGCGGCTGGAATACCGAACCCTACCTCGGCCAGGGTGAGTTCTATCTGGAATACGGCGACTTCAATTACGCCGTAACCGTTCCCGCGGGCTACGTCGTCGCCGGTACCGGTGAGCTGATGAACCCGCGCGAGGTCCTGACCTCAGCGCAGATCATGCGTCTCGCGAAGGCCGCAAAGAGCGACTCCGCCGTGCAGATCATCTCGGCAGCCGAGCTGCAGAGCGGCGCTGCGCGCACGAAGAAAAGCGGCACGCTCACCTGGAAGTTCCACGCGAAGAACGTCCGTGACGTCGCGTGGGGCGCGAGCCCCGACTTCATCTGGGATGCGTCCAGCTGGAACGGAAAGATGGCGCACGCGTTCTACCGCCCGAGCGCCGTCGACACGTGGAAGGACGCCGCCGACATGTCGCGCATGTCGATCATGGAGTACTCGGAGCGCTGGCTCGAGTATCCGTACCCGCAGATCACGGCCATCGAAGGCCCGATCAGCGGCATGGAGTACCCAATGGTGGCGATGGAGAACAAGAGCAAGGACAGGTACGACCTGTACAACGTGGTCACGCACGAGATCGGGCACATGTGGTTTCCGATGATCGTGGGCTCGAACGAGCGCATGCACATGTGGCAGGATGAGGGCTTCAACACGTTCATCAACACCTTCTCCGAGGCGCGTCGGTATCCGGAGAAGGGCGACCAGATGGCGCGCGCGTTAGGCGAGCGCGAGTACGTCGAGGGCGCGATGAAGCAGAACGTCGACGGCCCGATCGAGGTGAACCCGGACCGCATCAACCCCGCGCTCCTGGGGCTCGAGGCGTACGTGAAGCCCAGCGTGGGACTCCAGCTCCTGCGTCAGGAGATCATGGGGCCCGCGGCGTTCGACGACGCGTTCCGCACCTACGCGCGGCGCTGGATGTTCAAGCACCCCACGCCAGCCGACTTCTTCCGGACGATGGAAGATGTGGGTGGCCGTCGCCTCGACTGGTTCTGGCGCGAATGGTTCCTCGAGAACCCGCACTTCGACCAGGCGATCGACACCGTCGTCACGAAGGTCACGGGCGACACCATGGACGTGGCCGTGATGTACGGCAACCGCGCCCGCGGTGTGCTTCCCATCCACGCACGCTTCACGTTCAGCGATGGATCGGCCGAGAACTACGATTATCCCGCCGAAGTGTGGAGCACGAACACGACCCACTACGTTAGGCGGTACCGGTTCGTCGGGAAGAAGCTGACGGGCATCGAGCTCGATCCGGAGAAGCGGCTCGTCGACCTGAATCGTGATAACAACACGTGGGGGAACGTCGCGAAGAAGCCGGTGTCCTGACCGATCGATGGTGACCGAGGTCACACCACTGACCAACGCAGGCATCGGCTCACCGGCCAGGAGACTCGCGCGATGACGCAATTTTCGACTCGCGCCGATCGCGACTCATTGCTATAGTTGGAGACGTAGACGGCGGCCGCTCAGACGTTCCGCGGCCGCCGTTTTTTTTCGATCAGCGCCGGCTCAGTCAACCGGCGCCGTTGGATTTTTTTTGGTGGCCGAAGGGAACCAGAGCTCCGGTCGCCTGTATCCGTTCATTCATAGTTGTGACGCCGCCCCTTGCGCGTCGTCGTCTCGGGACAACGAGCCGCGCTCTCGCACGTCGCGCGGAAAGCGAGCTCATCTCCCGCCGGTTCACGCATGCGTCGCCGCCTTTCCGCATTTCTCGCTTCACTCCGCCAGCGCCTCGGCAGACAGCCGCGGTGGACCATCGCTGTACTCGCGGTCGCTTCGATCGCCGTCTCGTTCGTTGTCTTCAAGGCGGTGAATCACCGGAAGACCAACGTTCCGGTTCCGGCTGTCCCGTACTCCGAGCTCGCTGCTGCGCTCGATGGACGCCAGGTTCGCCAGCTGTCCGTCGAAGACGGCGGGACTCGACTGGTCGCTGAGCTCGCCTCTCCGCGACGGATCGGCTCGACCAACGCCACGAAGGTGAGCGCCGAAGTCCCCAAAGGCGCCGTCGGCCTCGCCGACCTCGAGCGATGGTCCGCGCGCGGGGCCCGCGTGGAGGTCGAAGGGCCGGGACGCCTGCCCGAAGATCCCGTTTCGTTCGTTGTCTCGTTCGTGCTGATCGGCGTCACGCTCATGCTCGTCGCGCGACTCCGCGCTGGTGTCGTCAGCGGCAGCAAGAAATTCGAGAAGGTCGCCGAGGATCGTCAGCTTACACTCGCTGATGTGGGCGGCGCGAAGGAAGCGCGAGCCGACCTCCACGACGTCATCCTGTTCCTGAAGGACCCGAGCCGCTTCAAGAAGATGGGCGCCCGCTGCCCGTCCGGCGTCCTTCTCGTCGGTCCGCCGGGAACCGGCAAGACGCTGCTCGCCCGCGCAGTGGCCGGCGAAGCAGGCGTTCCGGTTTTAGTAGCATCTGGCTCCGAATTCGGTGAGATGTACGTCGGCGTCGGCGCACGGCGCGTGCGCGACCTCGCGTCGAAAGCTCGCCATCATGGCCGCTGCATCATCTTCATCGACGAGTTCGACTCCATCGGCGGCAAGCGTGGACGGCCGAACCGCACGAGCGAAGAGGACCTCACGCTGAACCAGCTGCTCGTCGAGATGGACGGCATGGCCGGCAGCGAGGGCATCGTCTGGATGGCCGCGACGAACCGCGACGACATGCTCGATCCCGCCGTGCGTCGCCCCGGCCGCTTCGACCGCGTCGTCGAAGTTGGCATGCCGACAGCTGCCGATCGCCTCGAAATCCTCAAGGTTCACGCGGCGAAGCGTCCGCTCGACGCCGATGTCGATCTGCGGGAGCTCTCGACGCTCACCGTCGGCTACTCGGGCGCCGAGCTCGCGAACCTCCTGAACGAAGCGGCGATCATCGCCGTCCACGCCGAGAGCGCCGTGATCACACGCTCGCACCTCGACCAGGCACGCGACAAGATCCTGCTCGGCCGAGTGCGAGCCGGCGTCGTCGTGTCGGACGAGGAGCGATGGCTCATCGCGCTGCACGAGGCCGGGCACGCAGTCGTCGGTCTCATCACGTGCCCTGAGGATCGCCTCCACAAGGTCACCATCGAGCCGCGCGGCCGCTCGCTCGGCGCCGCGCACTTCGCGCCCGACACCGACCGCCATCTGCATTCGCGCCGCTACCTCGAGGGGATCATCGCCAAGGCGTTAGGCGGCCGCGCGGCCGAGCTCGTGTTCCTCGGCCCCGACGCGGTGACGTCGGGCGCCGGCAGCGACCTGGTGCACGCCACCGGCGTGGCGCACCGGATGGTGGCCGAGTTCGGGATGAGCGAAGAGGTGGGCCTCGTGTCGGCCGATCCGTCGGCACACAACGGCGCCCCGTCGGCGCAGCTGCAAGGCGAGATCGATACCGCGGTTCGGGCGCTGATCGCGCGTCAGGCGTCGCGCGCCGAGGCGATCGTCCGCGAGCACGCGGTCGCGCTGGACGCCATCGCGCGCGCGCTCGTCGACCGCGGCGTGCTCATGGCGAGCGAGGTGCTCGCGATCGCGGCCGACCAGGGCGTTCCGCTGCAACCGTCGATCGAACGCGCGGATCTCGTCGAGGCCTGATCGGGTCAAGCTGACCCACGAGAACCTCGGGTGGCTATAGCCGCCCGAGGTTTTTTGTTTTCAATTCACCGCCCCTCGATGAACCTTTGATCCCCGAGACCGTCGATTCCACTGCAGACCTGCTAGCGTGGCGTCCTTGACTTGTATGGCCAGGCGTCGTCGTTCCGTTGTGCTGTCCGCCGGTGTGCTCCTCTTCGCGATGTCTCGCGCGGCAGGGGGGCAGCGGCCGGACACGGTGCCCGCCCCACAGGACACGAGCATTGGGTTCTTCGGGAGCCAGCAGCTTCCACGCTCGCTCGGCGCATCCACGGGCGTCATCGATTCGGCGATGATTGCGGCGTCGTTTGCGCGCACACTGTCGGAGCTGCTCATGGCACGCGTTCCCGGCGTGAGCGTGATGCGCTCGAGCGGAATCGTCGGCGGCGGGTCGCGAGTGCGATTGCGCGGCGCCACGGGCATCTTCGCCACGCGCGAACCGATCGTCATCGCCGACGGCGTCCGCGTCGATGCCACACAGAACGCTCCAGGGCTGTCGATCGGCGGTCAGCAGCCGTCTCGACTGGACGACATCGATGTCGATCAGATCGCACGGATCGAGGTGCTTCGAGGTCCCGCTGCTTCCGCGCTGTACGGCACCAATGGCGCCGGTGGCGTCATTCGCATCACGACGCGAGCTCCATCGCGAGCGAAAACCTCGTGGTCGACGTACGCCGAGGGTGGCTCCGCGACCGACGTGACGGGGTATCCCGCCAACTACTCGACTGGCTCCGGCATCACCGGCGAGCCGACCTGCACGCGAGCTGGCGCATCGCTCGGCTCCTGTTCACCCGGGCCGCTGCTGAGCTGGAATCCGCTCGAGGATGCCAGCCCGTTCCAAGCTGCGACACGCTTCAAGGTGGGTACGAGCCTGTCCGGTGGCCTGGGCGGGATCGGCTACATGGCCAGCGGCGCGCTGGACCACGAGCAGGGCGTGCTGGAACCTAACGACGCGACACGCTACGCACTCCGCCTGAACGCGGACGCGCGTCCCGCTCGGTCGCTCGCCCTTGCTCTCCACACATCGTACACGCACTCACTCACAGCCCTTCCGCTGGGTGACCTGGCGGGCGGAACGCTCTTCAACGGGTTGGCCGGCAACGCCATCGATGACCCGGTCAATCGCGGGTATCGAACCGATGGGATTGCGATGTTCGCGAAGGTTCCGGCCGATCAGCGCGTGGGCCGAGCGACGGCGTCGCTCACCGCGACATGGCGGCCTGCAGACTGGCTTACCGCTCGCGCGATCGCCGGTGGTGAGGCCGTTGACCGTGATGACGCGCGATCATCGTCGTTGGCGCCAGCGGCGTCACTCCCCACGGCAGTGCGGGTCGAGGGCTCGACCGGGCGGGATCGCAGCGCAACAGTTGACGTCAACGCGACCGCGTCGTTCAACCTCGCCAAGTCGCTCAAGACGGAGACGACCCTCGGCCTCGAGTGGCTGGGCGCGTCCAGGCGTTCGGCCGATTCCTCCGCCGTGGTCGACAGCGGTCGTACCGTGGCGCTCAACCTGCTGACGACGCACACGAAACCTCGTGTGACAGGCCTGATCGCCAGCGAGCGCCTGGCCTGGCACGATCGCCGGTTCATCGGAGTCGGCGTTAGGCGTGACCGAACGACCATCCCGGAGTTCACGGTGACGACGTTCGTGCCCGCGACGTTCGTGTCAGCGGATGCCGCGTGGGTCTTGGGCGATGAGCCGTTCTTCCCGCGCGTGGATTGGCTATCCCACCTCCGTCTTCGCGGGGCGTGGGGCCGCAGTGCCGACTACCGGTCCTACTTCTCCACTCCGAACTCGTCCTTTCCGTTCGCTGGCGAAGCGTCGCCTGAACGGATTGCCGAGGCGGAGGTGGGACTCGATGCATTGCTGCTTCGGCGCGTTTGGCTGGACGCGACCTGGTACCGACAGAGCTCCGAGGATGCGCTCACCTGTTGTTTGTTCGGCACGGCCGTGCCGAATGGCGCGTGGCACACAACGGGGCTCGACGCTGGACTGTCCGCCGACATCATCAAATCAGTCGATGTCGCGTGGTCGGCGAGGCTCACCATGTCGTTTGTCGCCAATCGATTCGATGGTGGCCAGGGGAATCGCGATCAGGGTGTCGGACCGGTGGTCGTGCCGAGGGTGCGGTCTCGGAATGTCGTGGGACATCCGATCGGGGGATTCTGGGGCAATCCGACTCGCACGAACGACAATGGCGACGGGATCATCACGCCCGACGAGGTCGATGTGCTTCCCGACTCGGTCTTCCTGGGTTCGAGCACGCCAACGCGCGAGATCGGCCTAACGTCGACCGTTGCGTTTCATCGGGTGACCGTCACTGCGCTGCTCGACTATCGGGGTGGGCTCAGTCAGATCAACGGGACGGCCGAGAGCCGCTGTGAGTTCGTGATCTGTGGCGCCCTGTACGATCCAAAGGCCGACCTCGACGAGCAGAGCCGTGCGATCGCCATCGATCGCGCCGGCGCGGGGTTCGTGGAGGACGCGAGCTTTCTCCGGTTGCGCGAGTTTGGTGTGACCTGGAAGCTCGTGCCCGGCTGGGCGTACCGTCATGGCTTCGCGCGGCTCTCCACAACGCTCGTTGCAAGGAACCTTCTGACCTTTACGGGCTACTCGGGATTCGACCCGGAGATCAACTACCGAGGACAGACCGGCCTCGGTACGGCCGATCTCTACACGCTACCACTCCCCCGCTCGGTCGCCCTGCGGTTCGACGTGGTGCGTTAATCCGATTCGTTCGGGGTCAGACTCCTTGCTCATCGAAAGAGCGCTCGGCGAACAGACTTGTACGTCAGAGAGGAACAGCCATGATCAGTCGAGTGTGGCACGGATGGACGAAGCCCGAGCACGCGGCGGCTTACGAGGCGATGCTGCGTTCCGAGATTCTGCCCGGCATCCACCGCGTTCCCGGGTTTCGTGGCGCAACGCTGCTTCGTCGCCGCGACGGGGCGGAAGAGGAGTTCGTGACGATCACCCGGTTCGACGACCTCGCGGCGGTGCGGGCGTTCGCCGGCGAGGACTACACACGTGCGGTCATCGCGCCCGACGCGCGACCGCTGCTCACTCGCTACGACGAACGCTCAGTGCACTACGAGACGGCCTTCTCGGTCGACTGACTCTCGACGCAGGACGGCGAGCCGGCGCCTAACGATCGACGCCGCTCACCGTGCCGCGTCCCGCGGGTTACGGCTTTTTCGGTGTGACAGTCGCCGCTGCCGGGCTCGCGGTCGTATCGGCCGGCATTCCCAGCTGCGCCGCGACGGCACGCGCGCGGGCGAGGTGACGCTCGAGCAATGGTGTGGCACGCTTGAGGTCATCCTTGAGGTCGTCGTCCTTCGCTGCGCCACCGAACATCTTGATCGCGATCAGCTCCTGCTTGTGGTGCTCGATCTGCTGACGAACGAATTCGCGGTCGAAGCCGGAGTCGGCCGCCATGGACTGCAGGTTCGTCAGCGCGCGGATGGTCGCGGCACCAGACGTATCGGAAGAAAGCGCCTCTCGACCGACATCGTGCTCCGACGCGACCTTGCGCAGCGCTTCGAGATGTCCCTGGTGATCCGTGACGAGCATATTCGCGAAGTCCTTCACGGCGGTGTTCTGCGTTCGCATCGCCGCGAGCTTCGCCATCTCGATCTCGATCGAATCGCCGACGATCAGATGATCGACGAGATTCTTCTGCGTGTAGGTCATGACCTCGCCCTTGGACGTCGTGACTTTCACCTGGCCGGAGCCTTTGGCCATTGGCAGACACAACAGGACGGCTCCCGAAACCAGCAATGCTCCTCGACCGGCGCGCATGAGTCCCCTCCGCGTAAGTGCGCCCACGTTGCCTCGCTACGCACTGCGGCGTCGACCTCCGACCTTCTCGCGGTGCGCCGTACGGTAAATGCCAAAGCACGCGCCAACTCAGGCGTTCGCACGCGAGAGCCCGCTTGCGGCGGGCTTATACGCGCCGTTGCATCAGGCCTAACGACAAGCCTTCCGTATCGAGCACGATCGCGAGTCGATCGCCGTCCGGCAGCGCCTGCGGCGGGATCACGACTCGGCCGCCGAGCTGCTCGACTTTCGTCACGGACGCTGCAACGTCGTCGACCTCGACGAAGAGCTGCACGAGCGGGTGACCTTCCGTGGGGCCGATCGGCCACACGCCACCGTTGATGCCACGATCCGAACCGGTATCCACGGTCCGATAACCCATCGCGTTGTCGGCGTTGACCTGCCAACCAAATAGCTTGGCGTAGAACGCGGTCAGCGCGTCCGGGTTACGGGCGAGAATCTGAAACTGCACCACTGGCTGTCCCATCGCTCACGACTCCGTCGGGGAGAGATCCGCCACCGGGAAGAACGCCAGCTCCAGGCGGTAGACTTGATCGCGCTCGGCGTCGACGCTGTCGAGCATCTGGCCGATCTCGCGGCGAAACTGCTCGACGCGCTCCGCAATGCGTTGACTCGTTAGGTCTGGCACGGCGATCGTCGTGGCACTGTAGTGCGCCGCACGCGTGCTGTTCGAACCAGTCAGGGCGCGCGCACGTCCGGCGAGCGCACTCACCACGCCCACCGACCGTACATCGATGCGCGCCTCGGCATTCCCTGCCTTGTCGACCCAGGTGGTAGCAGACTGCATGTCCAACAGGCCAAGTCGCGCGAGCCGAGTGACCGCGACGTTGACGTCATCCACCGACAAGTCGAGGACGCGCGCGATCCATCGCACATCGGGCCTGAAGCTCGCGAGCCGAGTGAGCTCGAGAATCGCCGAGTGGTGCCACTCCGCGAGCGACAAGGAGGCATCGCGCGAGAGCTGCCGAAGCTCCCGTGCCGCCCACGACTCAGGCGGCGTTCGCTCGAGCTCCACAAACTGTGTGATCACGGCCGGCGCGAGCGAGAGCCGCGTGCCGATTCGCTCCACGGTCCGCGCGGTGAATCGGCGACGACCCCGCAGGAGCTGCGAGAGTGTCGAGTGATCGAGCCTGAGGTATCGAGCGAAGGCACGGAGTGAATATCTCGGATTGCGAACGCATCGCGACGCGAGCTCCTCCTGCAGGAATTGGCGAAAGCGACGAGGCGCGGGCGTCGGGTCGGTCAGCACGTGGGCTTTCATGCGGCGATGATACGACACGACGATCACCACCGCGAACGCACGATGTCCGTGGAGCCGAACGAACACAATCGGTGCCCCGAACAAACCGGGGCGACGGCGCTGCCCCACCGTAGATATTGTGACCGCCTCCTAACGCGTAATTTCCACCCATGCTCACCCGCTCCATTACGCTCGCACTCGTGCTGTTCGGCTTCACTCGCGGAGCCGGCGCGCAGCAACCCAACCGCGCCTCGTGTTCAGCCGCGGCATCGCTTCGCTCGACGGGTGCATCGGTCGGTGTCATTGATTCCGCCGCGCTCGCACCGTTCTTCCAGCGAACGCTGTCCGAAGCGCTGACGGCCCGCCTGCCGGGAGTCAGCGTGATGGCCTCGAGTGGCGTTGCCGGCGCGGGATCGCGCGTTCGGCTTCGCGGCCCGAGCGGAATCATCCTCACGCAGCAGCCCCTCCTGTTCGTCGACGGAATTCGCGTGGACGACACAATGCAGTCGAACACGCTGAGCACCGGAGGACAGGCGCCGTCGCGACTCGATGACATCCCGGTGGAGGACGTCGAATGCATCTACGTCCTCCGTGGCCCGGCCACGACGGCACGATACGGGACGGACGCGGCAGTCGGTGTCATTCACGTCATCACGCGAAGCGCGCACGCCGACTCGACACGGGCGCGGGTGTTTCTCGAAGGTGGGGCGACCCAGGACGTCACGACGTACCCGGCCAACTTTGGAAATCCGACCTCGTGCACGCTGGCGCGCGCCGCCTCCGGCCTATGCGAGGCGAGCCCGGTACAATCCTGGAGCCCGATTGAAGCCGACAGCCCGTTTCGAACGGCGCCGCTTCTTCATGGCGGCGGGCGCGTGACCATTCTGGGAAACGAGAGGTCGGCGTTAGGCGTGAGCGGAAGCGCCACGATCGATGACGGTGCCTTTCGCCACAATGACCATCGGCAGTACGCCATAGGGACGAACGGCACCCTTCGCTCGGACTCGACGTTCAGCGTCCGGGGCAACCTCTGGCTCCTCGGCGGGCGGACCGACTTGCCTTTGGTCGGAAACAACATGTTATCGATCATCAACAGCGCGCTTGCCGGGAGCAGTGTCGACGATCCGGTGCGCCGAGGCTATCGCGATTTCCCGCTCTCGGTCCTCGAGCAGTTGATCACGACGCAGGACGTCCATCGCCTGGGCGGCATGGTGCAGATGGATTGGACACCACGACCATGGCTCGCCATCACCGGGCTCGCCGGTCGCGAAGACTCGAAAGTGACGGACTCGAACGCGTTCCCATTCCTCGTCAACACTTCTCCTCCCACACTCGAGCCGGCCACTGATACCGTGCGTGGCGAACTGCGGACTCAACGAACATCCGCGCGGGGGTCCGCTGTTGCGACCTACGGGTCGCCCGCCTTTCAGTTCACCACCGAGATGGCCCTCGACTATCTCGATGCGACCGATCGCCGATTCGTCTTCGGGAGCTGGCAAGGATTCGACCCGGTGACGACTGGCTTGATTGCCAGACAGGCGGTCGCATGGGACGACCGCCGGTTCATTGAGGTCGGGGTTCGTCACGATATTCTGCACCGGATCTTCGAGGTCGAGAATCCGACGTACCCGTTCGCGAGTGCCTCCTGGGATATCGGTCACGAATCATTTCTCGCGGGAAGACACGCCGTCTCGTCGCTCCGGATTCGCGGCGCCTACGGCGAAAGCGGCGACAGTCGCGGGTTGATAGCGGCGCTCGGTCTCCCAGCGTACCCCGGAACGGAGACGACGCCGTTGTCAGTCGAACGGACGCGCGAGGTTGAAGCCGGAGTGGACGTCGGCTTCCTTGGTGACCGCATCGTGATCGACGCAACGTTGTTTTCGAAGCGGACGTCCGATGGGCTGTTCCCGGTGTCTGTTACGAGCGGCGGAGCGATCTTCACGGCGCTCAGCACCGCTGGTGAATGGCGCACCAGCGGCCTGGAGACGGCCGCGCATGCACGTGTCATCGACGCGGCGCGCATCAAGGGGGATGTCGCACTCACGTTCACGACGCTCGACAATGAAGTCACGAGCCTCGGAAGCACCTCGTTTCTTGCCGGACCAGGCTGGCGCGTTTCGCCGGGCTATCCGCTCTACGGCGCGTGGGGTCGCGGGTACACGTTCAGTGACGCGAACGGCGATGGCGTGATCGTCCCGGCCGAGATCGCGCTGGACAGCGCCGATCGGTACCTCGGATCGCCGATACCAACGCGCGAGCTGTCCGTGGCGCCATCGCTCGTGCTGGGTCGGTCAGTGACGATCGCCGCGCTCGTCGACTATCGCGGCGGGTTTCGCTCGTTCAACGCGGGCGGCCGGAACCGCTGCAACGCGGTCTGCGAGCCGCTCTACGTACCTAACGCGTCAGCGGCCGAGCAGGCTCGCGCCGTCAGTGCACGCGAGGGGACCGCGTCGTGGATCGAGGACGCATCGTTCGTCCGAGTGCGGGAGTTGTCGCTGGCGTGGGCGTTTCCGCCGTCGTGGGCCAAACGCATTGGCGCGCGCTCGTCGTCCGTCGTGATCGCCGGCCGGAACCTGTTCCGGAGCACGGATTACACGGGACTGGATCCAGAAGGCGCGGGCACCGGCCAAACGCAAATCGCACAGGCGGACGTGTTCACGCTTCCGCTGCCGGCTACCCTCTCGCTGCGACTCGACGTCGGCTGGTAGCCTACTTCGTAGCCACGGCGATCACACTCCGCGACGTGAGCATGGAGACACTGCCCTGCTCCCGGAGCAGATCGGCATTCTCGGCACTCAAGTCCGGCTTCTTCGAAGCGAGCTTCCCGCGAAACAACGCGTGCGCGATGCCGATGAACGGACCCCACACCGCGAGCAGCGCGCGTGCCGAGGTCTTGAAGCGGTCGTAGTGCACCGTCACGTTCCGGAACCCCGCGCGCCGCAGCTGATACGCGAGGTAGTAGTACGGCACCGGGTTGATGTGTCCGCCGGTGTGACGCGGATCGTCGCTCGAGAGATGAAGCGGATCGAACAGCACGGTGAACCCCGAGTGCAGGTAGCGCACGCGTGAGTTGAGGTTCAGCACGTTAGGCGTGCTCACGATGGCGATTCCGCCCGGCTTCACCACGCGATGGAGCTCACGAGCGAATGCGAACTGGTCCTTGATGTGCTCGATCACCTCGAGGCTGCAGGCGACATCGAACGATTCGTCCGCGTAAGGCAGCGACCCATCGGCATTGATGGGATCGCAGCGAATTCCCGAGTAGCGGAAGAACTCGGGGAAGAGATCGCAGGCGGCGAGCATGGACTCGGGAGCGCGCTCGAGCTCGGCCTGCACTCGGTCGCCGACCATCTTGGAGAAATACCCTTCCCCGGCGCCGACATCGACGACCCGCGCGCCCTCCCGCAGATGCGGCAGCACGAGCGAGAAGACCTTGTCGTTCGTGCTGGTGTGGGAGATGGGGCGTATTTCGGAGTCGGCGGCGTTGGTCGTCATGAAAGAGAATATCGTCGCCCGCGGAAATTCGGGAACTGGCCTCGCGCTACCTGGAACCGCGAGCCCGCCGTCCGCTTTTCCGATCGCCCTCCGGAATGCAGGTATCGGCACCAGAGGGACTTACGCCTGATCCGGACCCGCGGCACAGACGGTTCGGTGGCTTGGAACGTGAGCGTTGCTCCAGCAGTGGTGGTCGCCGGCCATTGCGGTCGCGGAGATCGGCGCCTACCGTCGATTGATGTGGTTGGACCACGACTTCCTGTAACTACGCCGTTTTTCTCCTCGTACAGATGGCCATGTCGCCGTTGAGCCAACAGGTCCCGACGCCACCAGCACCGCCAGCACCCCCGGCACCGCCCGCGCCTCCAGCTCCGCCGATAATCCGGATCGGAGGTCCCGACGGCGGGATTCGGATCGGCGGAGACGGGATGATCGAGCTGCCAGGTCGACCCCTGACCGCTCGCGACGTCGCCGTACTACGCGCACGTCGTTCCGAGCTGTCCAACCAGCTCGAGTCGGCAACCAGCCGGCGTAACAGCCTGGCGGGTAAACTCGAGGACGCTGATGGCGTGAACAAGGCCGGGATAGAGCAGCGCATCTCGCTGCTCGATAATCGAATCCTTCAGCTCGAGTCCGATCTCGCGGAAACCGGTCGTCAGCTCTCGAGCGCGCCAGCGGGACTGGTCGCCTCGTCGAGCGTTGGGATGCCGTTCGCTCTCAACCCCGGGCAGGTCACCGCGATCAGCATCATTTCCGTCATCGGTATCACCTGCGTCGCGTTTCCCATCGCGATCGCGATTGCGCGCAAGATCTGGCGGAGTGGATTACGTCGGGATCCCGCCGCGGTGGCGCCGGAATCGGCGCAGCGGATGGAGCGACTCGAGCAGGCGGTCGACGCGATCGCGATCGAGATCGAGCGAGTCTCCGAGGGACAGCGGTACGTGACGCGACTGCTCACCGAGGGGGCCGCGCCCGCGCTGCCCGTCGGCCAGAAGGCGGCCGACCCGGTCAGGATATCCGACCGCGAGGCTCTTCGGGCGTCCCGGGAGTCGGCCTGAGTCGACGCCGCGCGGCGCTCACGCGGCGGACGTGACGTCCGGGTCGCCTGACGAGTTGACTCCTGGTGGGATCGCGGGTTCGAATCCCGTCAGGCCCTTGAAAGTCGGTAGTCGATAGTCGGTAGTCGTTAAACCAACGACTACGGCTAACGACTAACACCTAACGACTAACGACTGTTTTTCGTGACCGATCACGCGCCCGTATCGCGACACGAAGACGGCGAGAACGTGTTCGCGCTGGCCGCGCGGCTGGCACGCCGTGCCTCCGATGGCCAGCTCGTCGTCGCGGCGGCGGCCGGGATTCTGGCAGCGTCGCTCGTGGGGTTCGTTCGCCCCGACCTCTGGTGGGTGGGTTTGCCCCTCGTCTGCGTGGGCTCGTTCGGCGTGTGGGGAATCGCCGAGCGAACCACCACGGAGCGCACTGCACGACTCGGCCCGGAATTTGGCGGCCGCCGCGCGCTCACGAGCATCCGCCTGACGGCGGCCGTGGTCGGCACACTGTCGGGCGTGATGACGCTGCTCGTAGTCGTGGCGCGGATGGTCGGGACGTGGAAATCCTGAGAGTCGGTAGTCGGTAGCTATTAGTCGTTAGCTAACGACTAACGACTACCGACTACAGACTTTTAGATCGCCCACCCTGACCGGTATTCCCGCGTCAGGTACTGGTTCGCGTCGGGCGCGTTCGTGAACTCCATCTTCGCGCCATCGTACATGACCTTCTTGCCCATGCCCGCGCGAAGCGCGGCGATGCCTAACAACATCGTCTCCGTGAGCATGGCCGAGTAGTCGAACGGCGCGCTCGCCTTCGCTTCGCCCTTGCACGCCTGCGCGAAGTTCACCTCGTGCGGGACCTCCACACGCGGGAAGGTCTTCGGCACCTTCTCGGCAGCCTTCGCCACCGACTCGGGATAGACTCTCGGGTTGTTGCCGTACGTGTCGTAGGTGAGGATGCCCTTCGTGCCGACGAACACACCACCGCCGCCGTCGCCGCGCGGGAGGGTGATCTCGTCGGGAAGGAACGGGGGACGCGGCGGCATGAGTCCGCCGTCGTACCAGAGCACCTTCACCGGTGGCTGCGCCGGCCGACCATTCGCCGCAGCCCGCGCGGCGAACTCGTATTGCACCAGGGTCGCGAGCGGGTACGACGCCGGGTTCACGGCGCCGCCACCCCAAGGCGTCGAGGATCCGGAGATGCTCGTGGGATATGTCAGGCCTAACGCCCAGAACACCTGATCGATGAGGTGCGCGCCCATGTCACCGATCGCCCCAACGCCGAAGTCCACCCAACCACGCCAGCTGAACGGGTGATAGGCGGGGTGATAGGGGATCTCTTTTGCCGGACCGAGGAACAGGTCCCAGTTGAACCCCGGTGGCGGCGTTTGCGGGTTCTCGGCCATGGCCTTGAGCACCGCGTTGTCCACGGTGCGCATGTTCCACTGTGGCGGTGGCGGCGGACCGGGAGGCTGATTGCCGTTCGCGGGCACGGACGGCTGCTGCGGCAGTTCCGCGTTAGGCGGGAGCGGACGCGGTATGCCCTGGGCCCAGTAGCGGACCGGCCGATCGGTCCACACGTGTGCCTCGTGAATCGGGCCGAGGATGCCCGACGGGATCAGCTCCATGATGCGACGCGTTCCGTCCATCGAGTGACCCTGATTGCCCATCTGGGTCACCACGCCGGTGGACGCCGCCGTCTTCGAGAGGAGGCGCGACTCGTACACCGAGTAGGTGAGCGGCTTTTGCACGTAGACGTGCTTGCCCGACTGCATCGCCGCCATGGCGATCACCGCGTGGAGGTGATCGGGCGTCGCAATGACCACGGCGTCGATGTCCTTCTGCTTGTCCAGCATCTGGCGGAAGTCATCGTACTTGGTGGCCTTCGCGTATGCGTCACGCAGCTTCGTTTGCTCGGGCGTCATGCCGGTCTGCCCCTCCCGAACCCGGAGCTCACGCGCGAGCGAGCGCTCGACGAACGGGAAGTCCACGTCGCAGATGGCGACGACGTTCTCGTCGAGGAAGCGTTTCATGTTCTGCATGCCCATGCCGCCGATTCCCACGAAGGCGACGTTGAGCGTCCTCGACGGCGGCTGGTACCCGCGACCGATGACGTGGCGTGGGACGATCATCGCGCCGAGCGCAAGCTTGGCGGTATCACCGACGAACTCGCGGCGAGTGTAGCGATTGGACATTGAGGGGATCTCGGTGGAGGGCGACGGATAGCTCCACGACTATACGCCGGTGTTACACGGGGGACTAGGGACTGGGGACTCGGCCGGGAACCTTCTACCGCCGCGGAGGTTTCGTCGACGCTAATAGCATCCCGGCCGAGTCCCCAGTCCCTGTCGTTCAGTCAGCTGTCATGATGAACAGCGGCGCCCCGTCGAACTCGTAGATGGGTCGGAGCCGAGCCGTGTTGTAGTACTTCGGAACATCCACGACCTTCTTCTCCGACGTCACGCTCGTGATCGGGACGCTGTCATAGAACCCCTTGTGGATGCTGACGAGTCGCCCGTAGCGGCCCTTGAGGATCAGGTCCAGCGCGAGGTTGCCGAAGGCCATTGGCACGATCGAGTCGAGCGCGTCCGGGTCGCCCGAGCGAACGAGGTAGCCGAGCCGCTGATTCACGACGTCGATCCGCCGGCCGTTGTTGTACTTTGGCGAGTACTCCTTGAGCGCGGAGGCAACCTTGTCGCCGATCCCGCCGAGCTTGCGGTGCCCGAACATGTCGACGTCGTGGCCCTCGAAGCTCATGCCCTCTTGCGTCGTTAGGCTCGCCCCCTCCGAGACCAGGACCACGGCGTAGCGGCTCGGGTTCCGGTTGCGGTCGTACGTCAGCAGCTCCGCCAGGTGTTGCACGTCGACGGCATGCTCCGGGATTACACACCGATCCGCGGCGCCGGCCATCGTCGGGAGCAGCGCGGTGAATCCGGCATAACGCCCGAACACCTCGATCACGAGGAAACGCTCGTGCGAGCCCGCCGAGGTCCGCAGGCTGTGCGTTGCCTCGATCGTTCGCGTGACGCAGGTGCTGAACCCGATGCAGTAGTCCGTGCCGTAGACGTCATTGTCCATCGTTTTCGGGATGGCCACGACGTTCACCCCCTCGTCGTGCAGACGCTTGCCATAGCTCAACGTGTCGTCGCCGCCAATCGGAATCAGGGTATCGACGCCAAGGTGCTCGAGGTTCTTGAGTACGTCCTTCGTGATGTCGTTGACCTTCTGGTCGTAGCCACTGAGGTGGTGCGGCACGCGCTCGCGCGGCAGATGACTCGGCCGGGTGCGCGACGTGTGCAGGAATGTTCCGCCCGTCCTTCCTGCTCGGTTCACGATCGCCTCGGACAATACCTGCACGTTGTCACTGTTGTCAGCGCCCTTCTCGGGGACGTAATCGACCAGGCCGGCCCACCCACGCCTGATGCCGACAACCCCATAGCCTTCCCGCAGGGCTCGGATGGTGATCGCCCGAATCGCCGGATTCAAACCAGGCACGTCTCCGCCACCCGTCAGGATGGCAATCGTCCCCTTCGTACTCGCCATGCGCTCTCGTCCTCAGTGACTGTGCTCGTCCTCAAATCACTTGCCCGCCATGGAAGCTAATGGAATCGGTTCCAGCGGAGACAGACGACGGTATGGCAGCCGGCGAGCGAGGCCGATTAGAATCCACAAAGCATAGGCCTCCCGGAGCATGGCAATGAACGAAGACGTCTTCAATCTCGACCTGCGGAAGTTCCTCAAGCGGTTTGGAGTTACCGCTCAGCGCGAGATCGAGCGCGCGGTAACGGACGCGATCAAGAGCGGGCGACTCACGGGTTCCGAGACGCTCGAGGTGCGCGCGACGCTCACGATCCCGGACGTCATCGCCGAGCTGCGCATCGACGGTCAGATCGGCCTCTCGGAAGGCGCGTCGCGCGAGGCGACGTAGCCATCCCGAGCCGACAGGCGAGGGATCACGATCCTCCCGGTAGTGAGCCCTCTTTCGGGACGAGCGCGATCCTTCGCTTCGCTCAGGATGACACGGAGCCTCACTCCGAACGCAACGCCGTGACCGGATCGACCCGTGCCGCTCTCAGCGCCGGGACGACGCACGCGCCAAGCGCGACGATGGCGAGCACGGCTGGCACCGATACGAACACGGCGGCGTCCGTCGGCGTCACGCCGTAGAGAAAACCGGCGAGCACTCGGCTCGACGCGAGCGCGCCGGCGACGCCTAACGCCACGCCGACTCCGGTCAGTGTTCCCCCTTCGCGCAGCACCATCGCCAGGACATCGCGGGCAGACGCGCCGAGCGCCATGCGCACGCCGATCTCTCGCGTGCGGCGCGCGACGGTGTACGCGACGACTCCGTACACGCCGACCGCGCCCAGCGTCAGCGCAACGATCGCGAACGTCGCCAGCAGGAGCATCGTGAATCGGGCCCGCGCGGCCGAGTTGGACACGAGCTCTTCGAGCGGGCGGACCGCTTTGACCGGCACTGATGGATCGACTGCCGCCACCGCACTTCGAAGCGCCGAGGCGATCGTCGCCAGATCACCCTCGCCGCGAATGACGAGTGTCATCTGGGTCGGAAACCAGAACCCGGCGACGTTCCCCATCGGGAGGTAGATGCTCACCTCGCCGGCGCTGTTCAGGCTGTCGCGTTTCACGGTCCCCACCACCCCGACCACCGTCACCCACGGCTTCACCCACACCGGCCGGAATCGCTGGCCGAGCGCGGGCGCGTTAGGCCAGATGCGCTTTGCCGTGAGCTCGTCCACGACGGCGACGGCTGCCGATGTCGTGTCACGATCGGCCGCGCCGAAACCGCGTCCGCTCTTGAGCGGGATCCCCATGGTCCTGAAGTAGTCATCGCTCACGACCGTCTGCACGAGCATCGGGACCAACCCGCCGGGCGCAACGGGATTCGCCTCGATGTCCGCGGCGAACGAGCTCTGCACGCTGCCGGCCCCACCGAACGGCAGCACGCTCGCGACGGCAACCGATTTCGCCCCGGGAATGGCGCGCGCGCGGTCGAGCACTGCCGCGAAGAACTGTCGCGCGCGAGCCGCGCTGTCCCGCGGGAACGCCGGAATCGGGATATCCGCGGCGACGACCTGCTCTGGCCGGAACCCCAAATCGACCTGGTGAAGTCGCCAGAAGCTCTTGATCAGGAGTCCCGCACCGGCCACGAGGATGACGCCCAGCGCGATCTCGCCGATCACGAGCACCTCGGAGAGTCGGCGACGGGCCAGCGTTCCCGCTGCACTGCGCGTCGCACCGAGCACCGTCTGGAGGGTCGGACGTGATGCCCGGAGCGCCGGTGCGAGCCCGAACACCAGGCTGGTCACGAGCGCGGTGACCATCGTAAACGCGAGCACACGCAGGTCGATCGCGACCTCCGCGATGCGCGGCATGCCGGCCGGCACGAGCAGGAGGAGACCGCGAACCCCGGCCACGGCGACCGCAAGTCCGAGCGCGCCACCGACCAGGCCGAGCATGATGCTTTCCGTGAGGAGCTGCCTAACGATCCGACCGCGGCCGGCCCCCAGCGACGCGCGGATCGCGATCTCTCGCTCGCGCGCGGCGGCTCGGCCAAGCAGCAGGTTCGCGACGTTGACGCACGCGATGAGCAGCACGACCGCGACCGCGCCGAACAGCACCATCAGCATGGGCCCGATGTCCCCCACGACCTTGCGCTCGAGTGGCACAACCGTGACGCCGGTCCCCCACGCGTCAGGCATTCGCCACGGGAACGAGCTGCGCGCGCGGTCGATCAGCATGGCCATCTCCTGCTGCGTCCGCGCGACGCTCACGCCGGCTCGTAACCGGCCGATGACATTCAGGTGACTCGTGCCCCAATACCTGCCGATGTTCGCCCGCGACGCGTCGAGAGAGATGGGTACCCAGAAGTCGACCGCCGGCGATGGGAAGTGAAAGTCGGCCGGCGCGACGCCGATGACGGTGCGCGCGATGCCGTCGATAATGACCGTCCGACCGATAATGCTCCGGTCGCTGCCGAAGCGCTGCTCCCAGAGCGAGTGCCCGAGCACGGCGATCCGGTCGCGGCCCGGCAGGTCCTCTCCGTCTATGAATGTGCGTCCCACTTCCGCGCGTACCCCAAGCACATCGAAGAACCGGCTCGTGACCTCGGACATGACGAGCCGCGCCGGTTCCGACGTGCCCGTCATGCTCACGGCGGTACCACCCGAGTACCCGGCGATGGGATCGAGCGTTCGAGTCGCGTTGCGTACCTCGACGAACACGCCCGGCATCATGGAGGCATCAGGCCAGACGCTGACGAGCCGATTGGGTTCGGCATACGGAAGTGACTTGAGCAACGCGGCATCGACCACCGAAAAGATCGCCGCGTTGGCGCCGATGCCGAGCGCCAGTGTGATCGAGGCGATGATGAGGAAGGAGGGTCGTCCGAGGAGCGCACGCGTCGCGAAGCGAATGTCCTGCCTGAGCGCCTCCCACCAATCGACGAGGCGTTCGCGCTCGACGCGATTGCGATCGATCGCGATGATCTCGTCGTGTGCGGCACCGAGGTCACCGAACTCCTTGGCGGCCTTTGCTTCGGCTGCCTGACGAGTCATCCCGCGCGACATGAGCGCCTCGACGCGGGTCTCGACGTGGAACCTGAGCTCGTCGTCGACCTCACGCTCCACGTCACGCACGGCAGGAGGCTGGCGCAGCAATTTACGAACACCGGATCCCAATCTCATGGTGGTCCTCGAGGCTTACGAGGCAGCGCGCAGCACCCTGAACACGGCTTCGGCGTATTGTGTCCATCGCGTCGTCTCAGCGCGGAGTTGTGCGCGACCTCGCGCGGTCAGCTCGTAGTACTTCGCCTTGCGGTTGTTCTCCGAGAGTCCCCATTCGGATTCGACCCAGCTTCGATCCTCGAGTCGGTGCAGCGCGACGTAAAGCGCCCGGTCCTCCACATTCAGCGTCTCGCCAGACGTCTCGCGAATCCACGTCGCGACGGCATAGCCGTGACGTGGCCCGAACATGAGCGCCTTGAGAACGAGCACGTCGAGCGTGCCCTGGAGGAGTGCGAGGTCACTGGCTGGAGGCATGGCGTTCCCCGGAATTGTTCCGGGGAAGTGTGCGCACGTATCCCCGGGCGGTCAAGGAATGAGACACGAAAACCGGCGCCGAGGTTGGCCGACGCGGGACCCTCGAGGTGGACACGCTCGTGAGGTCACAGTAGCGTGACGTGGAGGCCGAGGAGTCATTTCGTCGCTACGCTCACCGAGGACCATGCCAATGACCGAGTATGCCCGTCGCTCCATCGTCGACCGGATGAAGGGAGCCGCGATGCTCGACGTCGCCACGTATGAGGAGGTCGAGCACGACAACGATGCGACCGGTCAGGCGGCGGTCGTGGTCGTTATCGTGGCGATCTGCACGGCCATTGGCGCGGTGTGGCGCGGTGGTCCGTCGATCATTGCCGGGCCGATCAGTGCCGTGCTTGGATGGCTGTTGTGGTCAGCGGTGACCTACGTGATCGGCGACAAGTTGCTGGGCGGCACCGCGACGTGGGGGGAGTTGCTGCGCACGATCGGGTTCGCGCAGTCACCAGGCGTGCTCATGATCTTTGGGATCATCCCGATCCTGGGCGGGTTGGTGCGCGCGGTGGTCATGATATGGCTGCTTGCTTCCGGGATCGTTGCGATTCGTCAGGCGCTGGATTTCTCGACGGGTAAGGCGATACTGACGGCGTTTCTTGGGTGGATTGCCATTGTTGCGCTGGCGTTTCTGACCGGTGGTGGGAGCTGGTTCAGGATGTAGTGCACCGTAGCCTTGGTTGCGCAACGAGCCGTGTGAGACGGCAGACTGCAGAGAACTGAAGACGGCAGACTGCAGACGGCAGGTTGCAGAAGGCAGAGAAATCGAGTTCCGTTGCCATCTGCCCACTGCCGTCTACCGTCTGCAGGTCTCTGCCGTCTGCCGTCTCCGGGTGGGGCGTCTTCCGCGTTAGGCGCCAGGCCCGAACGGATCCTCCAGCGACGGACTCTGCGGCGTCATGAGCTCCGCCCCATCCGCCGTGATGACCATGTCGTCCTCGAGCCTCACCCCGAACTCACCCGGGATGTAGATCCCCGGCTCATCACTGAACGTCATCCCCGGCTCGAGCTTCTGCGTGTTGCCCTTCACGAGGTACGGCCACTCGTGACCATCCATGCCGATGCCGTGGCCAACACGGTGCGTGAAGTACTTGTAGCCCGGACCGAAACCCGCGTCGGCGATCACCTTCCGTGCGGCCGCATCGACCGCCTGACACTCGATGCCCGGGCGCGCGGTCTTCACCGCCGCCGTCTGCGCCTGGTGTTCGATGTCGAAGACCTTCTTCATCCGGTCCGTCGCCTTGCCTAACACGAACGTCCGGCTGATATCCGAGTTGTAACCCTCCACCTGGCAGCCGCCGTCGATCAGCAGGATCGTGCCCTCGCGGATCACCTGCGGCGTGACCGACCCGTGCGGCAGCGCGGAGTACTCGCCGACCTGCACGCCCGCGTCACCGCGGTAGCCCAGCCGCTGGTGCGCGGTGGAGACGAGACTGGCAAACTGATTCTGGGTCATGCCATCGGTGAGCGACTTCCACGCCGCCTCGTACGCCTTGAGCGTGACGGCGCTCGCGTGACGCATGAGCGCGAGCTCGGCGTCGGACTTCACGCCTCGGCATCCGGCAGTGACTGGCGTCCCGCTCGTCAGGCGGAGGGTCGGGAGCGCTTTCGCCACATTGTCGGAGAAGACGAATCGCACCGTCTCCTCGATGCCTAACGTACCAGTGGCGAGCCCGCGCGAGCGCAGGCCGTCGGCGATGAGCGCGGACGGGCTCTCATCTTCTTCCCATGTGTGGACCTCGGTGCCCTTGTCGAGCGGGCCCGAGCGCACCTGCTCCATCGCGCGGCCCTCCTCGAACTTCGGGCAGACGATGAACGGCGTCCCCTTCACCGGAAGAATGAGCGCCAGCATGCGCTCGCTCAGTCCCCAGCGGATGCTCGTGAAGTACTGCATCGACGTGCCGCCGGTGAGCATGAGGGCGTCGATCTGGTTCTCGCGCATGAGGCGCATGGCCTTGTCGATCCGCGCGCGCCGCTCCTCCACCGTGATCGGCTTCACCCCCGCGGTCATCGGCTTGAGCGCGGCGATCGCCGGCGGCAGCGTGCCACCTTGGTACGGGCTCGCCTCGTTCGTTGGAGCGTCGTGGGCGGCGGCGGGTCGAGCCTTCGCGAGAACGACACCGGCAGCCGCGATGGTGCTGGTGCCGAGGAAGGTGCGGCGGGTTGGCATTGTCGGATGCAGGGTGCGGGGATTCGGCGCTACGTGTCTCGTGGCGGGCGGCTGGGGCCCTCCCGCGCATGTTGGCGACGCTCGCCGCTCAGGGCAAGGTCGAGCGCTCAAGACGATCCACGGGTGACGCCTGGCCCGCGCTCGAGTCGGCCTGGCGTGTGGCGCATGCGACGCCCATGATGGCGGGCACGTATCCCTAAAACCATCCCTTCCTCATGCCCAACCCGATCCGCCCGCTCTCCACCACGATCGCGCTGCTTTCCCTTTTCGGGTTCGCCGCACCCGCCGGTTCGCAGGGGTACGACCCATCGCTCTTCCAGGAGCTGCGATGGCGGATGATCGGCCCCTTCCGCGCGAGCCGCACGAAAGCCGGCACCGGCGTGCCGTCACAGCCCAACGTGTTCTACATCGGGGTCGTGAACGGCGGTGTGTGGAAGACGACGGACTACGGCCGCACGTGGGACCCAATCTTCGACGAGCAGGGCACGGGTTCAATCGGCGCGATCGCCGTCGCACCATCGGACCCAAACGTCGTGTACGTGGGGAGCGGCGAGGGACTCCAGCGACCCGACCTCTCCGTCGGCGATGGCATCTACAAGTCCACTGACGCCGGGAAGACCTGGACCCACCTCGGCCTTCGCGACGGCCAGCAGATCCCGCAGATCGTCATCGACCCCCGCGACCCCAATCGGCTCTTCGTCGCCGTCCTCGGGCACCCGTACGGGCCTAACGCGGAGCGCGGGATCTTCCGCTCGACCGACGGCGGCCGGACGTTCGAGAAGGTGCTCTATAAGGATGAGAACACCGGTGGCATCGACGTCGCGTTCGATCCGCAGAATTCCCAGACCATCTACGCCGCCATGTGGGAGGCGCGTCAGGCGCCCTGGGAGAACGGTGCGTTCAGCGGGCCAGGGTCGGGGCTATTCAAGTCCACGGATGGCGGCGCGACGTGGCGACAGGTCGGCCAGGGATTGCCGACGTTCGATCGCGATGGGCTCGGGCGCATCGGCATCGGCATCGCACCGAGTCTGTCGAGCCGAGTGTTCGCGACGGTGGACGCCGCACGGAACGGTGGGTTGTATCGGTCGGATGACGCTGGCGAGACGTTCACGAAGGCGACGGACGATGCGCGCGTGGTGTCGCGCGCGTCGGACTTCGCTGAAGTGAAAGTGAATCCGAAGAATCCGGATATCGTCTTCACGGCCAGCATCGTCGCCTGGAAGTCCACGGACGGTGGCAAGACCTTCTCAGCCCTGCGCGGCGCGCCTGGCGGCGACGACTATCACCGATTCTGGATCAACCCCGACAACCCGGAGATCATCCTGCTGATTGCCGATCAGGGCGCGGTGATCAGCGTGAATGGCGGAAGGACGTGGAGCAGTTGGTACAATCAGCCGACGGCGCAGATGTACCACGTGTCAACCGACAACGCGTTTCCGTACCGCGTCTGCAGCGGCCAGCAGGAGTCGGGCTCCGCGTGCGTCCTGAGCCGGAGCGACAATGGCCGCATCACGTTCATGGATTGGCATCCGGTAGCGGTGGAGGAATACGGCTATGTGGCGCCGGACCCGCTCGACCCGGACATCGTCTACGGCGGGAAGGTGACCCGGTATGATCGCCGCACCGGCCAGGTGCAGAACGTGGCGCCGAAGCTGTCACGGTCGCCCGACTATCGAGCGCTGCGCACGGCCCCGCTGCTCTTCTCGCCAGTGAATCCGCGAAAACTCTACTTCGCAACCAACACTGTCTGGCAGACGACGAACGGCGGCCAGAGCTGGCAGGAGATCTCGCCGGACCTCACGCGTACCGACTCGATTGTGCCGCCTAACGTCGGCAAATATGCCGGCGAGCGTCCGGCGACGACACGGCATCCGGGTGTGGTATACACCCTCGCGCCGTCGTCCGTGAAGGAGAACATCATCTGGGCGGGCAGTGATGATGGCCTGATCCACGTGACGTTCGACGGCGGTAAGACGTGGAAGGACGTGACACCGCCGGCGCTCAGATCGCGACCGTGGAGCAAGATCTCGATCATGGACGCGTCGCACTTCGATACGCTCACGGCGTACGCGGCGATCAACACGCTGCGTCTCGACGACATGCGGCCGCACCTCTACCGGACGCGCGATGGCGGAAAGACGTGGGCGGAGATCGTTGCCGGCATCGACTCGGGCGCGATCACGAACGTCATTCGCGAGGACCCGAAGGCGCGCGGGCTACTCTATGCCGGGAGCGATCGGCAGGTGTGGGTGTCGTTCGACGACGGCGATCATTGGCAGTCGCTGCGCCTGAACATGCCGGGCACGTCGATCCGTGATCTCGTCATCAAGGATGACGACGTGGTGATCGGGACGCATGGAAGATCGTTTTGGATTCTGGATAACGTGACGCCTCTCCGGGAACTGGGAACCGGGAACCGGGAACAGAGACTCCGTGAAGGAGACGTAGCATCGCGCGGAGCCACGGTTCCCGGTTCCCGGTTCCCGGTTCCCAGTTCCGCTCACCTCATCCGCCCGCAGGTAGCTACCAGAATTCGGTACAGCCAGTGGCCTGATACCCCACTCCCTCCGGACGAGCCCGCGGCGGAGAATCCCCCGGATGGCGCGATGATCGACTACGTGATCGGCGCTAACGGCACCGGCGGCAAGCCGGTGACGCTCGAGATCCTCGACGGCACGAAACTCGTTAGGCGCTACGCGAGCACCGACACCGCCATGGCCCCCGCCGACGTCGGCAACACCCCGCGATACTGGATCCGTCCCACGCAGGTGCTGTCGACCGAACCGGGCATGCATCGGTTCGTCTGGGATCTACGCTACCCGGCGCCCGGAGTGCTCAACACGGAGTACCCGATTTCGGCCACACCTCGCAACACGGCGCGGGAGCCCCAAGGGCCATGGGTCGTGCCCGGCACCTACACAGTTCGTCTCACGGTGAACGGGCAGACCTTCACGCGACCGCTGACCGTGCGCATGGACCCGCGCGTCAAGGCGTCGGCGGCCACGCTCGCGCGCCAGTTTGCACTCTCGAAGGGTGTCTACGACGACATCAACCGCACGCGTGGCGTGCTGGATGAGCTTCGTGCGCTGCGCGCCAACCTCCGCGAGATTCGAGGGCGCTCGTCTGGTGAGGTGGGGGCAGCCGTCGATTCGGTCGACCGCGCCGCCGCCGCGCTCGAGGGTGGTGGAAGTGGATTCGGGGGCGGAGGAGGTCGTGCAGGCGAAGCACCGACCCTGACGGGAACCATCGGTGAGCTCGGCCAGCTGTACGGCGCCTTGCAGGACGCCGACGTGCAGCCGACCACGCAGCTCGTCGTGGCGGTGCAGGCAGCTCAGCGCAAGGTGCCGACGACGCTCGCGCGCTGGGACCCTCTACACGCTCGTGCGACCGCCAGATTCGGCGCGCAGCTCCGGCCCCTCGGCCCTCCGAGGTGAGCCCGGCGTTAGGCGATGCGCGGGCCGCTCGATGACGGCAGGTTTGACGCGGCGCTACTTCAACGATTCGCCGGGAGGCGATGACGATGGCACGGAAGCCAATGGCAGCGGCGGTAGTCGGGAGCCTTCTCTTGGTCGTGTGTGACGACGGATCGGTCTTCGAGCTCGACCCGAACGGTGTGTGGGTCGAGCGCGCCCCGGTGCCCGGCACGCCTGCGGCACATGCCGACGAGATCCGTCGACAGGAGCCGCGATTCGACTGAGCGCCGAGTGGGCCGGACATGGCCTCGCGCTGTCCCGGAACGTATAGTCATTCGTACCTATGCCGTGCCTGCTCGTCGTCCTCGCGCTCGCCACGCCGCGTCTCGTCATCGCGGTGCTGTACTTTTTCACCACGTGGTTCAAGGGCCAGTTCGATACGCCACTCTGGCCCATCCTCGGCTTCATCTTCCTGCCGACGAGCTTTCTCTGGTTCACCGCGGTGCAGCACTGGTTCGGCGGACAGTGGACGTTGTGGCCCATCGTGGGGCTCGTCATCGCGCTCATGATCGACATCTCGCCGGCGGGCGGGCGGCGAAAGAAGTCGTAAGCCAACCGCGTGACACGTCACGCACATCTCTCAATGGGAAGACTATGAAATTCCGGCTGATTGGCGCGTGCGCAGGAGCCGTATGGGCGTTGCCCGTACTTGTCGTCGCTCAGGGCCAGGTCCTGCCCCCAGCGAAGCAGATCCAGGCGGCGATCGCCGCGGCGCCAGCGGAGATGCGCAATGGGGCGGGCGTGTGGGGATACAACGAGAGCAAGAAGCTCGTGAAGCTGCGCGAGGAGAAGAACGACATGATCTGCCTCGCGAGCAATCCGGACGGGAAGCAGTTCCACGTCGCGTGTTACCACAAGCTGCTCGAGCCATTCATGGCGCGCGGCCGCGAGCTGCGTGCGCAGGGCGTGAAAGACGACCAGGTGGACACCGTCCGGTTCAAGGAGATCACGAGCGGCAAGCTCATGATGCCTCGGACACCATCAGCGCTGTACACGCTGACGGGTCCGCCGAACAGCTTCGACGCGGCGACCGGCGCAGTGACGGGCGCGAAGTGGCTGTACGTCGTGTACATCCCGGGTGCGACGGAAAAGTCGACGGGGATCACGGAGACGCCGGCGCCGGGTGTGCCGTGGATCATGTACCCGGGGACGCCGAAGGCGCACATCATGTTCTTCACCGGCATGTGACGGGACCGCCTAACGTGTGACTCGACCGTGGGAGACACACCGCGGTCGGCTTCGCTTTGCCACGCCAGCCTCCTCTGTGTGCGAGGCATGCGCGCGTAAAATCTTCTGCTGTCGCCAGGTGCACAGTGCTCTTCACTGCACGGTGCTGCGCGTTCACTGACGACTGTTCGATGTCTGAACGGCGGTGCGGGTCTCTCGTTTGGGCTCCCGCAGGGCTCGGCTCTCTTCCTCGAGTCACGGTACGTGACGGTCTTCACGAAGAATCAGCGCA